>VTLG01012852.1_pt1 | contig 38853 bp, 38 predicted proteins | sample 4694571 | NCBI WGS metagenome assembly VTLG01 (sample SAMN12604809, study PRJNA352737) | marine metagenome | biome: ENVO:00000447; feature: ENVO:00000209|ENVO:00000569|ENVO:01000036; material: ENVO:00002151; isolation source: viral sequences binned using virsorter ... | reverse complement strand
AAAAGCAGAGGGTATCGCAGAGATAGATGTTTTTGATCTTCAAGATACGAAAGGTGCAGATGTGTTTATAACGAACCCGCCATGGGATAGGAAAATTCTTCATCCACTTATTAATCACCTATCAAATATGGCACCTACTTGGTTATTATTTGATGCAGATTGGATGCATACTAAACAGAGTCAACCTTATATGTCGATGTGTGAGAAGATAGTGAGTGTGGGGAGAATTTCTTGGTTTGGGAATACAACAGGAAAAGATAATTGTGTTTGGTACTTGTTTGATTGGGATAATAGTAAACCGACAGAATTTTACGGGAGAAAAAATCCTTTAAAATCAATAACTTAGTGTGATAGTAGGAGCAACCTATGATAATACTTGGAATGTCAGAAGGTAGTCATGATGCTGGTGTTACTTTGCTTGAAGATAAAAATATATTATTCGCTTCTCATGCTGAACGGCATAGTAGAATTAAAAATGATTTTAAATTACATCATACTCAATTCCCAGTTTCAGAAAAATATCAACCAGATGTAACAGCTTTTTACGAGAAACCTTTTCGTAAAAATATTAGAAGGATAATGTCCGGTCAGAAATGGCAACGTAAACCTAGAAAATGTGACTATTATTTTGGTCATCATGAAACACATGCGGCGGCAGGATATTATACATCACCATTTGATAATTGTAATATTTTAGTTATTGATGCTGTAGGAGAATGGGATACTATTTCTATATGGAAAGCAACAACAGAGAGAAGGCATTTAGGATATATAACTCATAAACTTGAAAAGATAAAATCTTGGAAGTATCCCTACTCTCTTGGCCTTTTATATTCTTCTATCACAAAAAGTATAGGATTAGAACCAAACGAAGAAGAATATATTACTATGGGTATGGCAGCATTTGGTGAGCCTGTTCATGACCTTGAACCTTTACTTTTTAAAAATAATCACGCTGGAGTGAAATTAAATTTTAAAGCCCGTAGAGAAGACCTCGCTGCTTCAATTCAAGCTTTGTATGAAAAAGAATTACTGAAATTAGTTGATATGTGTCCACATGAAAACTTAGTTATCATGGGTGGATGTGCTTTAAATTGTGTAGCTAATTCTAAAATACAAAACAAAAATATTTGGATAATGCCATCACCGGGAGATGCTGGCAGTTCTTTAGGTGCTGCTGCTTTGGTGAGAAAACGAAAAATAAACTGGGAGAGTCCATATTTGGGTGTTAACATTCAAGGAACGATAAATCCTAAAAATGTTGTAAATGAACTATTGAGGAATAAAATTTGTGGAGTAGCAAATGGCAGGGCAGAGTTTGGACCAAGGGCATTAGGTAATCGTTCCCTGTTGGGTGATCCCAGATTCGATATAAAAGATACAGTTAATCAAATAAAACATAGACAGAAATTTAGACCATTCGCTCCTGCTATTTTAGAAGAATATGCTGATGAATATTTCGATGGGCCAATGAACGAATATATGCAATTTGTTGCAAAGGCAAAGCATGATTATGATTCTGTGACACATGTAGATGGCACAGCGAGGGTTCAAATAGTAAAGAAAGACTGTAAATCTTCGATTCGTCAGATTTTAGAGGAATGGTATGGTCAAACACAATGCCCAATGCTACTAAATACTTCTTTAAATATTAAAGGCGAACCTATAGTGAATACTTGGGATGATGCTATCCACTTCATGAGAGAAACTAATGTTTATGTATTTTAAGAGAAAAATGAAGAAAATGTACAGATTTACTTTGCTTTACCTTTATTTCATAAATCCTTTCAAGAAGAAAACTCCACCAAATAATTTCATATATGACTAATTTTCCTCTTGACAATATTATCCCAATATGCGAGAATGTATATAGTGATGGTCAATAAAGAGGTCGTTATGACTGTTCCAAATCCCCTTCTTACTTTCACCGAATCAGAGTTCACCAAAGGTGTGTTTCGTGCCGAGACTAAATTTGGCACGGTTAGCATAGTTGGTAGTGACGATGGAAAATTTTCCATCTTTGATCCGAATGGTATGAGCGTTGATGTGGGTGAACGTCGCCCGTTCATTGATGCTGTAAATCGTGCAACTTTTATCTGGGGTGGGTAAAAAAACTTGTTGACAAACCTTTTTCTGTGTGGTAGGATATACCTATGATGAAAAACAAATCGACAATCGCTCGACTCCTTGCTGAAGAAGATATCCATGTCGTCAATAAAAAGATGGACACGGCATACTTCAATATCAAGAAGCGTGAGCTAGGTCTTCCTATCTGGAAAGATGAAGTTTCCAAGGTAGAAGAAGAACTGATGGTGTGCCATGAGATTGGTCATGCCCTCTGGACTTCTATAGATATGATTGAGAAAGCAAAAGAACGTGATCTGAATCATTCTTTTGTTAACATCCTTGAGGATGCCCGTATTGAGAAGTTTGTGAAACGGAAATATCCCGGTTCGATCAATCTGTTCAAGAAGGGTTATGGCGCTCTTGCTGCCCGTGATTTTTTCGGGATTGGTGATGAGGGTGTCAATTCTTGTAATCTGATTGACCGTATCAATCTGTTTTTCAAATTACAGGATGGTATCAAGTTCTCTGACGAGGAAAAGGTTTTCGTTAACCGTGCCGAAAAGCTAGAAACGGAAGATGAAGTTCTTGATCTTGCTGAAGAACTTTACAAATATATGGAAGAGAATCCAGAGACAGACAAGCACGATGATGGCGAGTCTGACAAGACGGTTGGTAATGGTGAGTCTGCGCCTAAAAATCCGTCTGGTGAAGGAGATAGTGGTGAAAAAGATTCTAAAAAAGATGGCGATACTGGTGATAGCATACGCCCTGATAACGATTCTAGTAATGATAATTTTGGAAATGGTTTAGAAGAGAAAGGTGAAGAGGATGGAGAATCTACTAATAGCGCATCTGGTTCTGACGATAGCACTAGCGACGATGATGCTGGTGCCGACGATACTGGAACTGATACCAGTAAAGGTTCGGATGTAGGTGGTAACGCCACTTCTTCTGCCTCTGCTGGTGTTCCAGAAGCCAAAACTGACAAGGCTCTAAGTGATGCACTCAAGTCTTTGGTTGATGGCACCGCTAACGAAAAGGTTTATGGTCGTATTCCCAAGGTTGACTCTTCCAAGTTTATCGTGGATTACAAAACCATTATTGCTGAGTTGGGTGGACACTATCTCTCTAATGATACATGGGTTGAGCATTCTTTGGGTCAGGTCAAAGAGTTCAAGAATGACTCGAAGAAGACTGTGAACTACATGGTCAAAGAATTCGAGATGAAAAAATCTGCTGACCAGTATGCCCGTGCTGCCACTGCTAAAACTGGCACTTTGGATATGGGTGCGCTTCACACTTACAAGTTCAATGATGACTTGTTCAAGAAAGTAACGACTTTGCCGGGTGCTACTAATCATGGTATGATCATAATCCTTGATTGGTCTGGTTCTATGTGTGACAATTTGATGAGTACGATTGAGCAGTTGCTTCAGTTGGTAATGTTTTGCCGTCGCACTAAGATTCCTTTTGAGGTGTTTGCTTTCAGTAGTTGTTATGCTACTAGTGGTGCGATGTATGGAGGGGAAGTTGTTGGCGTTGATTATGGTGAGATTACAATCTCGGAAAAGATGCGGCTTATAAACCTCTTCTCCAGTAAAATGAGTGCTGCTGAAGAAGAGAAAATGATGCATTATCTCTGGATGATTGGAAAACGTTACAATCGGACATATGAGGATTGGAGATTTACTGGTTATCCTTCAAACCCACCTTCAAAGTATTCCTTGGGTGGAACACCTCTGAATGATGCGATTGTTGTTCTGATGGACTTCCTGCCGAAATACAAGAAAGCGGCTGGTGTTCAGAAGATCAACACGATTTTCTTGACCGATGGTGCCAGTAATAACTTGATTGGTGTTAAAGATATCAAGGATGATAATGAATATTTCCAAGGTTTCCTTAAAGAAAATCTTTTGATTGACCCTGTTACCAACAAGCGGTATGAGTTTGGTGGTTATGGTCGAGGTCAAGGCGTCACTGACGCTCTTCTCAAAGCTCTCAAAGGTCGAGTGCCGGGTATGAATGTGGTTGGGTTTTTCCTTGCTGGTTCCGGTCGCAAAGGTGCCGTTTCTCGTAACACTTGGTATTATATCCTTCGGGATACTAATGTTTCAACCGAAAGTGCCATGGCAGAAATGCGTAAGGATAAAGTTGTAGTGCTTGAATCTCACGGTTATGACCAGTATTACATTCTTCCCGGCGGCGCTGCGCTTGCTGTTGAGAATGATGGTCTTGATGACAAATTGGTTGGTGCTTCCAAGGGAAAACTCAAGACTGCCTTCTCCAAGTCCAACAAAGGACGCATTCAGAGTCGAGTGCTTCTCAACAAATTTGTTGGTATGGTAGCGTAAAAAAAAAGTGTTGACAAACCTTGCAAAATATGCGAGAATAAGATAATGATGATGAAAACAGTGAATGAGGTTGATATGACTGTCAAGTTGACTCCCCGTAAAAAGGTGTTTGTTGAGGCTGCTGCCGAAATGTTTGGTAATGGTTCAACAATCAATAAGGAGCAAACTCGTATTGCTGCTGATAAAGCGGGTGTTCCATTTCCCACTTGGTTTAAAAAGTGCAAAGTGGGTTATAACTTGTTCAAGTTGCCAGAACTTGACGTTCCTGCTTTTGTCGCTGAAACAATGGCTCCTGCTGCGAATGAACCAGCAGCAGTAATGAATTTGGTTGCGTCGAACATGGAAAAACAGAATCTTGTTCCGGCTCCATTTGAGGGTTTCGTTCCTTGGGGTAACTATTCCAATCTCAAGAAGATTGTGAAGTCTGGCATGTTCTATCCTGTCTTCATTACCGGATTGTCTGGTAACGGTAAGACTCTGATGGTCGAGCAGTTACACGCTGAACTTGGTAAAGAGTTGATCCGACTCAACATCACAATTGAGACTGATGAGGATGATTTGCTCGGCGGTTTCCGTTTGGTAAACGGTGAAACCAAGTTTGTTCCCGGTCCTGTCATTGAAGCGATGGACCGTGGATGCACTTTGCTTCTTGACGAGTGTGACTTGGGTTCCAACAAGTTGATGGCACTCCAGCCCGTCCTTGAGGGCAAGGGTGTGTTCCTCAAGAAAGTCAATAAGTGGGTGACTCCTAAAGATGGGTTCAACGTGATTGCCACTGCCAACACCAAGGGCAAGGGTTCTGAAGATGGTCGGTTCATTGGAACCAACATCCTCAACGAAGCTTTCCTTGAGCGGTTTGCCATCACTGTCGAACAGCCCTATCCCACGGCAGCAACTGAGAAGAAGATTGTCATGGGGTCCATGAAGAAATACGGTGAGGTGGATGAGGAGTTTGCCACCAATCTCGTAACGTGGGCTGAAGTCATTCGTAAGACTTTCTATGATGGTGGTGTTGATGAGATTATCTCAACTCGTCGTTTGGATCACATTGTCAAAGCCTTCACTATCTTCAAAGATAAGATGACTGCAATTGAGATGTGTGTGGCTCGGTTTGATGAGGATACCAAAGAGTCTTTCATTGACCTCTACACTAAGGTTGATGCTGGTGTAATGACCAGTGAAGAAACTGAAGAAAAAATGGAAAGTGAGGTTGAAAGTCCGTTCTAAAATCACTATATATAATACACAAGGCAGTTCGTAAGTCCTTGGAAGGGAGTTTCGGTTGGTTCTCCATAATAAAAACCAACCACTTTAACGTATCGCCTTATTGGGATACACAACATAATCTTGCTTAGTAAAGGAGATGAAAATGGTAAGCAACGCATTAACACTACTCGACAATTTTAACAAACTTACACCCTATGCAGTTGGGTTTGATCGTGTATTCGACAATCTCAATCGTTATGTGGATAATAATATGACTTCCACAGGGTTTCCACCTTACAACATTCGGAAGGAAGGTGATTACAACTATGTCATTGAAATGGCACTTGCTGGTTTTGGCAAAGAAGACATTGAGGTGGAAGTAGCCGAGAATACTCTTTCGGTTCGGTCAGATGGAAAGAAAGATTCAGATGACTCAGTATATCGAGGCATTTCTTTCAGACGGTTTGACCGTAAATTTACACTAGCTGACGATATTGTCGTTACTGGTGCTTCTCTAGAAAATGGTATGCTCACAGTTGATTTAGAACGTGTAGTACCAGAAGAGAAAAAGCCTCGACTGATTGAGGTAAAATAATTGGTTGGGGGGATTGACTTTAATCCCCCCTTCCTTTAATATGAAGATTATGATTAAAACCTATGATAACTTTTTTGGTGATGAAATTTTAGAAACAATTCATCGTTATCTGGATAGTCCAATGGCAACTTGGACTAATCAAAAAAGCACAGGTGCCAACGATGAAAATTCATTTGGAATGTATGAAGTATCTCACCTTAAATTTTTCAATACAGATTTGTTAAATTACATTAATGACAAAATACATTCCAATTTTTTATTGGAGAGAGTTTATTTTAATCGCCAAGATATAAATCAACATGGAAGTTTTCATCAAGACCATTTACATGGATACACGTTACTCATTTACATGAATAAAGACTTTCAAAAATCTTGGGGCGGCGAGACAGTTTTCCTTAGTGGTGAGGAAATTTTACCTTTCTATAATTCATCAGTTTTATTTAAAGGTAGTATTTTTCACAAGGGAAATGCTTTCAATTCAAAGGACGCATCCAAAAGAATATCATTAGCTTTTAAATTAATTCCAAAGGAAATAAGACTTACTAAAGAAGAGGTAAAACAAATGGCAGTAAATTTTTTGAATGAGGAACCACCTAAAAAAGAAGATGTTACGAACATTAAAATTGATTATGATGAAAATGGAAATGAGATTGTTACAGAAACTACAAGTGATAATACTCCACCAGAAGAAACAGTAGAAGATTCTTCAGTCGTATCAGATGATGAAAAGATGAAAATTGATTTGGTTACTATGCCACAATTGGTTCTTGCAAAAATTAATTTTCATTCAGATATTGTTGAAGAAATCAATGATTATATTGATCAAGAAGTTATTCCTAAAAATATTAGTAATGCAAATAAATTAGTAGGACAATATGCTCAAGATGAAAGGTCATCACAATTAATATTTGATTTTGATAGTGAGGTTGGTGAACTTTTGAAAAACATTTTTAATAGGGTTGCTACAGCATATCTTAGACAAGGATATAACAGATTATCTGTAGCAAGTGTTGAACAGGCTTGGACAAATCACGGTTACGCTGGAGATTATAATCCTTATCATGACCATCCATTTATGGGAACATATCCTAGTGGTCATCAATGCACTGCTGCTTTATCTGGATTTTTCTGGTTAAAAGTGCCAGAATGTATTAGTGTTCTTGAGGAAATGCCCGATACAATTACTGATGCTAATGGAAAAATAAATGGGTTTACTCATATTACATGGGGGCATCATACAGTTCATGATATAAAGAAACTAAAATTTGTCTCTGAAAAGTACCTCAAGCCAAAAGAAGGTGAGATGTGGATTTTTCCAAACTGGTTGAAGCATCAGGTTTATCCGTTCTTTGGAGAAGGAGAACGCCGCTCCATGGCGATGAATTGGGCTGTATATGATTCTGAAGAAGAGTTGAAAAGATATATGAATGAAGATCAAATCAAAGCTTTTGATGAAAATAAAGAAAAGAATGGCGGGGGAAATCCAGAAGGATATCAAGAGTGAAGAAGATTGATTACAAATACAATGAAGGCACTACCCTAGCCGAGTTGAAGAAGTATATCGACTCCACCTATGATGAACACTATAGCAAGAACAAGTTTCAAGCTACAGAGTTCATCATAGATGCTGGACATGGTGAAGGTTTCTGTATCGGTAACATTATGAAGTATGCTCAACGATATGGAAAAAAGGATGGAAAGAATCGAAAGGACTTGCTAAAAGTAATTCATTATGCTATAATAGCACTTTATATTAATGAGATAGAAGAAAGGGATTCATGAATCTGTTTGATTTTCAATGGCCAAAACATTTTGGTGATGAGTTTAAGGTTACGCTTAATCATCCATTGTATATATCAGATAATATTTTTGCAGCGAAAGAACATGGTAAAAGAGTTCTTTTGGAAATGGTTGATTTGCATCCAAAATTAACATTGGCATATAGTGGTGGAATGGATAGTGGTTTTATTCTATGCTGTATTCGTGACTTAATAGATGAGGGAAAAATAACTGAAGATAGAATTGAAATAATGCAAGGTATCTTTACTGGTGGAGATGTTGTTTTAACAGCCGATAATGAGAGAGCAACAAAGTTTGCAAATTCACTGGGATTTAGTCCTCGTATCCATAAGTTTGACATACATGAAAAATGGAAAGAAATTGAAAATTTTTATTTAGATTATAAAGTGGGTGGAAGAGCCAGTTTTGCTATTGCTTGTCAGCATCTTATAGCCATGGAACAGGATAGTGTAATCATATCTAATAGACATCACACTTGGTCGGGGATTTCTAATAATAGTTGTTTTACACTTTCTTCTTGTATTCTACATCAGATCGACAATATGATAAATTTTAGAACTTGGGACAGCGATAGTTATTCTTCTTATATAACACCATTTAAAATTAATTGTAGAAAAGTAAATATGCAACCATATGATATTGCATCACCAGAAAATAAATTTTGGAAAGATAGTTCTGGATGGGATTATGTTTCAATTTTTCAAACTAGATTATCGCTTCAATTTTTTGAAGAAACGTTTCCTAAATTGATGATATATTTACAGTGCTATCCTAAGATGATGGAAATATTAGGTAAATTTGTTACAATAGATTGGGTTATTTGGGAACAACATTGTTCTCATGATGAAATATCAAGGCTTAGAATGTTTGACGAAATGCCCGAAACTTTTGGTATGATTAGATTTCCAAATGGAGAACTGGTTACAAAAGAACACTTACTAAATTATGATGAAATGAAAGAAGGTGAAAAATGAAACTAAGTGACAACACACTATCTATTTTGAAAAACTATGCCACCATCAATCAAAACTTATTGATTAAGGCTGGCTCTACACTTTCAACAATGTCAGTGGCAAAAAATATTTTTGCAGAAGCTAAAATAACCGAGACATTTGATAGAGATATTAATATCTATGATCTAAATGAATTTTTGGCATCTGTTACAGGAATGAGTGATCCAGAATTAGATTTTCAAGAAAACTTTGTTCTGGTTACGAATAATAAAGGTGACAAATTACAATTTTATTATTCAGACCCCTCTGTGGTAACATCTCCTACAAAAGAAATTACAATGCCTAATCCAGAAATTACATTCACATTGTCTAATGAACAATTGAATGATATCACAAAGATGGCGGCTATTATTGGTGCTGCAGATATGGTTTTGGAAGGTGGAAAGTTAAAAGTTACAGATAAGAAAATTAAAACAGCAAATAACTACTCTAAGAATGTTAATGCAAAGGGTTCTGAAGTGGTTGATTATAAGTTTTGGTTTAAGGTTGATAATCTAAAACTTTTATCTGGGACATATGATGTTAGTGTAACATCGAAAAAAATCAGCTATTTTAAAAACCAAGATATTGACATAGGATATTTTATTGCTCTTGAGCCAGAGTCTTACTATGGATGATTTTCTTTGGGTAGAAAAATATCGTCCTAAAGATATACAGTCTTGTATATTACCAAAGGCATTACAAACTACTTTGACTGAATTTATTTCTAATGGGGATATTCCAAATTGTATTTTATCTGGTGGACCGGGAGTAGGTAAAACAACTGCTGCGAAGGCAATGCTTGATGAACTTGGATTGACTTATATGTTTATCAATGGTTCAGAGGAGTCTGGCATTGATGTTCTTAGAACCAAGATTAAGAATTTTGCTTCTACTGTGTCTTTACATGGTGGTCGCAAATATCTTATTTTGGATGAAGCAGATTATCTAAATCCACAATCTACTCAACCAGCGTTGCGTGGATTTATTGAAGAGTTTCATAAGAACTGTGGATTTATTCTTACATGCAATTATAAGAATCGTTTGATCCCACCACTGCATTCTCGTTGTAGTGTTATAGATTTTACTATTCCTAATTCGGAAAAAATAAAACTTGCTGAAAAGTTTTTTAAAAGAGCTATGAATATTCTTAAAGAAGAGGATATTAAATTTGAGCCTAAAGTGGTTTCAGAAGTTATAATGAAATTCTTTCCTGATTGGAGAAGAGTTTTAAATGAGCTACAAAGATATTCTGTTTCGGGAAACATAGACGCTGGAATATTGGTGAATATTTCAGATGTAAATATTAAAGAGTTAATGCACTCTATGAAAAACAAGGAGTTTACCAATGTTCGTAAATGGGTTGTTGATAACCTTGACAATGATACGAGCCGTCTTTTGCGTAACGTATATGACAATCTTTATGATTTTGTGGATGGGAATTCTATACCCCACGTTGTTGTTATACTGGGCGAGTATCAATATAAAGCAGCGTTTGTTGCAGACCAAGAAATCAATACTCTCGCTTGTTTGACAGAGATTATGGCAAGGGCAAAGTTCAAATGATAAAGGTATATGAAAATGTTTTAGAGGATCATGTTGCATTAGGAATTCATGAGTATATAAAAAATGTTTCTTGGAAACATAATTATCCATCTGCCCCTAATAAGCCAGATAGACATTGGCATGTTTTATGTGGTGCTGATGGTGATTTATTTTTTGATTATGATTTTCTTTCATCAATATGGAATACTGTTATAAGAAAGTATGACTTTAAAAATACTTATAGCATACAGAAATTTAGAAGAGCATATATGAATGCCCATGATTATGGGTCAGAACCACAAATGCATTATGATGATGGTGATTTTACTATGCTATATTATCCCAGAGTAGATTGGCAACTTGAATGGGGTGGTGGGACTCTAATTATTGAGGACGGTAAAAATCATCTGATTGATTATGTGCCAAACAGTCTTGTTATATTTGATGCTAATTTAAAACATGCCGCCCAAGTTGTGAGTAGAAATTGTCATGAATTAAGAACAGTAGTTGTTTTTAAATGTGATAAAAGTATAGTGGTGTAATATGTATGAACTGAAAGACTACATAAAGGCAATCAATCAAACCAAAGAAAATTTGATGGATACTGAAGATGAACAATGGGAAAAGAAATATTTGCCGTTTATTGTCAATAAATGTGTCGCTCCCTTTCCAGATACCATTATGTTGGTGAATGAGATTAATCAACTACATCATCTAGATAAAAAACTTCAGTTTGATTTTTTACTAAATAGTCTACGACCAAGAAAACGATACACTCCTTGGCTGAAGGCGACGAAATTAGAGAATCTAGAGTATGTTAAAGAGTATTATGGTTTCGGTGACGAGAAAGCAAAAGTTGCTCTTGATATACTAGATGATGACCAAATTTCTGCCATAAAAGAAAAAACAAATAAGGGCGGGATTAATGGAACTAGAAAATTGGACACAAGAGCAAATGTTGGAAGTGACACTGAATGAGCCTGATGATTTCTTGAAAGTGCGTGAAACTTTATCTCGCATTGGTGTCGCCTCACGAAGAGAGAAAAAACTATATCAGTCTTGTCATATCTTACATAAACAGGGCAAATATTATATTGTTCATTTTAAAGAACTCTTTGCACTTGATGGTAAGAAAACAAATTTATCAGAAAATGATATCGCTAGGCGAAATACCATTTCTAATCTTTTGAGTGATTGGGGTTTGATCAAAATTGTTGGAAATATTGATGATACAGCCCCTTTAAGTCAAATTAAAATATTACCATACAAAGAAAAAAATGAATGGATATTGGAAACAAAATATAACATTGGTAAGAAGAAAGATACTTGACTTTTAGACACAACAATGGTATAACTGTTTAATGGACTTTTATACAAACGTAATTCAAAGAGGCAATACGTTATTCGTAAGAGGTGTTGATGGTAATCAGCGAGTTACGGATAAGGTAAAGTATTGTCCAACTTTGTTTGATATAACAAATAAAGGTGAAACAGGTTATAAGACTCTTGATGGTAGAGATGTTTTACCTCATCCTTTCGATTCTATTCAAGAAGCAAAAGATTGGATTGAACAGAGTTCCGATCAAGATATTGTATTTGGCAATACGCAATTCCCATATTGTTATATTGGTGACAAGTATCCAAACAATATCCCTTGGGATAAAGATAAAATTCTTATTGTTACCATCGACATTGAGGTTGAATGTGAGAACGGATTTCCTAATCCTAAAAAGGCTGAAGAACCTCTTTTGTCGATTACAATGAAGAATCATCAGAACAAACAAATTATTGTTTGGGGTTTGCATGAATTTCAAAATTATCGTGATGATGTAGATTATCGTTTATGTAAGAATGAAAATGACTTGATACAAAAGTTTCTTTTTGCATGGCAAAGCATCTATCCAGATGTTATAACTGGATGGAATACAGAGTTCTTTGATATTCCATATTTGTGCAATCGTATTAAAAATATTTTTGGTGATGACGAGATACGAAAACTTTCTCCTTGGAGAAGTGTCTTTGATAGAGAGATATTTCAGATGGGGAAAAAGCAACAAATATATACGATACAAGGTATTGCTGCTTTAGATTATTATGACCTATATCGTAAATTTACATATACAAATCAAGAGCGATATACTTTGGATCATATCGCATTTGTAGAATTGGGTGAACGTAAAGACGGCAATCCTTTTGAAACATTTAAAGAATGGTATCAAAAAGATTATCAATCTTTTATTGAATACAATATCACAGACGTTGAACTTGTCGATAAATTAGAAGATAAGATGCGTCTTATTGAACTGTGTTTAACAATGGCATATGATGGTAAGGTTAACTATGTTGATGTTCTTGGCACAGTTAGATATTGGGATACTGTCATATACAATCATCTTAGAAAAAAGAATATTGTAATTCCCCCTAAAAAGGAAAATGAAAAAACAAAGAAATTTGAAGGTGCTTATGTAAAAGACCCACTTGTTGGTAAACACAATTGGGTAATGTCATTTGACCTTAATTCTCTTTATCCACATTTGATAATGCAATATAATATTTCACCAGAGACACTGGTAAATAGTGGCGAAGTGCAGGATACTGAAGGAATGGTAGATGAAATTTTAGATGGTGAAATTTCAAATGATACTGATAATTGTATGACTCCTAATGGTGCATTTTTCCGTAAGGACAAAAAGGGGTTTCTACCAGAGTTAATGGAGAACATGTATAATGATCGTGTCAAATATAAAAAACTTATGCTCCAAGCTAGGCAAGAGTTTGAAAACACTGATGACCCCGCAATCCTCAAACGTATATCTCGCTACGAGAACATCCAAATGGCAAAGAAGATTTCTCTTAATTCCGCTTATGGTGCAATTGGTAATAGTTGGTTTAGGTATTACGATCTTATGGTCGCTACAGCAATTACAACGTCTGGTCAGTTATCTATACGATGGATTGAAAAAAGTCTTAATGAATATCTTAACAAGATTCTCAAGACAGACAAGATTGACTATGTTATTGCGTCAGATACAGACAGCGTTTACATCACTTTTGACAAACTTGTTAGTAAATTGTTTCCGAAAGGAACTTCGACTGAGAAAATTATCAACTTCTTGGACAAGGTTGCAAGTGAGAAGTTGGAACCTTTTATTGATAAGTCTTATCAACGTCTTGCTGAAAAGATGAATGCTTATGACCAGAAAATGTTCATGAAGAGAGAAGTCATAGCTGATACTGGAATTTGGGTAGCAAAGAAAAGATATATTCTAAATGCGTATGATATAGAAGGTGTGCGTCTAAAGGAACCACAATTGAAAATTATGGGCTTGGAAGCCGTTAAGTCATCAACCCCAATGCCGTGTCGAGAAAAAATTAAAGAAGCATTGAAGTTAATTGTTAGGGATGAAGAAAAGAAGCTTAATAATTTTATACAAGATTTTAGAAAGGAATTTATGCAACTGTCTCCAGAAGATGTTGCATATCCTAGAAGTTGTAATGGCATAGAAAAGTTTAAAGGTGATTCAGCTTTGTTTAAAAAGGGCGCACCAATGCATTGCAAGGGAGCAATTTTGTATAACTTTTTGATTGACAAGCACAACCTTGAAAGTAAATATGTTAAAATTAATGAGGGTGATAAAATCCGATACTTACATTTAAAACGTCAGAATCCATTTGCGTGTAGTGCTTTTTCATTTATGACTGTTGTTCCAACTGAATTGGATATAACAAATTATATTGACCTTGAAACTCAATTTGAAAAATCATTTGTTGAGCCATTAAGATTTATCACTGATAAAATCTCAATGAGGATTGATGACGGTTACGGTGTTCAAGGTTCATTAGAGGAGTTTTTTGTATGAGTGAAGGTGAGGTACAAGTAAAACCATTTACTTTAGGGACATTGGTTATTAAGTTTCAAATGCCAATACAAATGGTAGATGAAATTAATAATACATATGAAAATGCAAAAGATTTACCAGCATTTAATAGTGAACTTGCGGGTAAAATTGAAAATGAATTTAAAGTGACAGATGTATTAAGTGATAATATAAAACAATTTTATGTTATGTGTTGGAGACAATACACACAAATGATACAAAAACCATGGTGGCATTGTGTACCAGATAATGCTTGGATTAATGACATGAAGGCAAATGAATATAATCCGTTTCATTTACATTCAAGTTCGTTAACTGATTTAGGTTTATCGTCAGTGGTAGCTCTAAAAAAACCAAGTACATATGGAGTTGAATATTCAAGAAAGGAAAATCCTTCTAATGGTTGGTTAGAATTTTGTGGGGGTCAACAAGACCCATTGTCAATCTCACAGCTTAGAGTTGATGCCCAAATAGGTGATCTTTATATTTTTCCTTATACATTATTACATGGTGTATATCCATTTAATGGAACAGATGAAATTAGAAGAACCATGTCTTATAATTGCAATTTATTCAGAGATGCGTTAATAAACAAAGGAAATGGTTAGAGGAGTTTTTGATGAGTGAATTTTTAAAAGGTTTAATGAAGGAAGTTGGAAATGAATATGCATCGTTAGTTTCTGATGGTGTAGAAGCAGGAGACGTTGATACATTTATTGATACTGGAAGTTATATTTTTAATGCATTATTGAGTGGGTCAATTTATGGTGGTCTACCATCAAATAAAATTACAGCACTAGCTGGAGAGTCAGCAACAGGAAAAACATTTTTCTTGATGGGAATTGTAAAGAATTTTCTTGATTCAAATCCAAATGCACAGGTAATGTACTTTGAAAGTGAAAGCGCAATTACCCAACAAATGGTTCTTGATAGAGGTATTGATCCAGATAGAATGGTTCTTTCTCCTGTAACTACTGTACAGGATTTTAGAACACAGGCAATTAAAACACTTGATTTCTATCTATCACAAGATGAATCTGATCGACCACCTCTCTTTTTGTGTCTGGATTCTTTGGGTATGTTAAGCACCACCAAAGAGGTAGAGGATACTGCAGAGGGAAAAGAAACCCGTGATATGACAAGAGCGCAAGTTTTAAAAGCAGCATTTAGAGTTTTGACTTTAAAACTGGGTAGAGCAAAGGTTCCTATGGTTGTAACAAATCATACATATGATGTTGTGGGTTCTATGTTTCCACAAAAAGAAATGGGCGGCGGTTCTGGATTAAAATATGCGGCATCATCTATTGTATATCTTTCCAAGAAAAAGGAAAAGGATGGTACAGAGGTCATTGGTAACATCATTCACTGCAAAAATCAAAAGTCTCGTTTGACTGTAGAAAATAAAATGGTTGATGTTCGGTTATCTTATGATAAGTGTCTTGACCGTTACTATGGGCTTTTAGACCTAGCAGAAAAAGCTGGTGTATTTAAGAAATTTTCAACTCGTTATGAGCTACCAGATGGCAGTAAGCAATTTGGTAAAACCATTCTAAATAGTCCAGAAACTTATTTTACGGATGACGTTATGAAGCAGATAGATGAGGTGGCAGGAAAAGAATTTAGATATGGCTAATATTGATATAGACCACTATTGTCGAGTATATGATAATTTTCTTTCTCCTGATGATTGTAGATCATATGTTGAAAAATATGAAGAAACTTTACGAGTTGATAATAAACGGTGGAAAGAACTTAGTGTCTGTTTTATGAAAGATGGTAGTAAGAATCCTACTTGTGGTTCTTGTGCCTGTGATCGTCTGGGTCCAATGGAATTTAGTAGATTTACTGAACTAAATCAAAAATTATTATCTAAATGGCAAGAATCACTAAAAAAGTATATTATTGATTGTAATATAGAAAAGGGTATGTGGCCGAATGAAATGGGATGGGAAGAGTTTAGAATTAAAAGATTCAAAGTGAATGAAGAAGAAAACCATGGACTTTCTGACCATGTTGATATTTACTCTCATGCTCATGCAAAAAGGATTCTTTGTCTCATGGTTTATCTAAACGATGATTTTGAAGAAGGAGAAACTTATTTTCCATTGTTTGATGTAAAAGTAAAACCAAAATTGGGAAGGTTACTTATGTTTCCACCGACATGGAATTATGTTCATAGAGGTATTCCTCCTCGTAGTCCTTCTGAAAGAGGAGCAAAATATTTTATCATGACACATTTGAATTTTGTAGATTTAACTCATGTAAATAAAGGCACAGAATTTTTAGATAGAAAAGTTGCCGCATATGATCCAAATACAAAAAATATGACCAAGGAACAATTATCGTGGCCCACCAAGAATTAAATTTCTATACACGATTCTATGATAACTTCTTAGATGATGAAATGTGCGATGCATACGTTGCATCATTTGAAGAAACAATGGAGAAGGATGCAGAAGAGGTAAAAAAGACAAGTATTTGTACAGGACCAATTCGGCCTGACGGTCATCAAATCTGTGGCAATTGTAATTGCCAAAGAATGAACCCTATGGGTTTTGATAGATTTGACCATCTGAATAAACTTGCTATGAAAAAGTTTGTTGACATTGTAGAAAAATATCGTGAAGATACAATGATACAAGATTGTCAATGGCCAAATGATATCATGTGGGAAGAGTTTCGTATGAAACGATTTTTGGTTGGAGATGGTAGTGAAGAAGCAGAACAGTTTAAAGACCATGTTGATGTAACATCTCATCATGGTGGAAAGAGAATGCTTATTCTCATGGTTTATTTGAATGATGATTTCGGTGGGGGTGAAACAGTATTTCCTCATTATGGAGATTCAGTAAAACCTAAAAAGGGCAGTCTCTTAATGTTTCCCCCCATGTGGATGTATCTTCATAGAGGTAATCCACCGCTTGCGCCGGGATATGCAAAATACTTTCTAATGACCTATTTGAATTATAGTCCAATAAAAAATTAAATTTAGGATATATGATGGAAAAATTTGTGAATATAAGTGGAACAAAACTTCCCATAGAAGAATTGCATTTATCATTTTTAGTGAATATGCTTAGAAAGGAATTTGGTTTTTTAGAATCATCAAAAACATCTATACCAATAAGTGGATATGGAGAGATTATGCCAATGTATACATATCCCTGTTATGAATATATTAAAAGCATAGATTGGTCATTTGCTAATGTATTTGAATTTGGTTGTGGCTATAGTAGTGTTTGGTGGGATCAAAATGATGCCAATGTTTATGGTGTTGATAGCGATAAAAAATGGATTGATAAAGTAAAATCTGATGCATATTCTCATGGACATTTTGAAATTAATTTAGCAAATAATGTTGAAGATTATATAACCTCTCTATATCAACATAATATAAAATATGATGTAATTGTGATTGATGGTGCATATCGTTATGATTGTGTTCAACCTTCTTTAGATTGTTTGGCTGATGATGGAATGATAATTTTAGATAATAGTGAGTGGTTTACAAATACAAAAAAGTTGTTAGATGAATCAAATTTATTACCCATACATTTTCATGGAATGAAACCAATACATGTTGACATAGAGACAACTTCATGTTATATGTCTAGAGCTTTCAATAGAACATCAAGAACAATATTACCTATGGGTGGCACTCAAAGAGAACCACATTCGGGGGATATTTCTGTTAAAGATTAAGTTTTTCATGCTTATAAATATTACAAAATGTATGGAGAATTTGAATGCGGCTTCAGAAATATGTTCAGCAAGTAAAGCCAAGAGAAGAATTTGACACTAATCATGTGGATAGATTTCAAGACATATTTATATTTGAAACTATTGGCCAAGCAGGATTAGATTATGAACTAAAAGTTCATTCTGCTTTAAAGCAAGCCAAAATTTCCGGCTTAAATGCTGGGGATAAACCGGGTGCTGGTTTTTCTAATGTTGGGGCTGGCGATATTGAAGCTTCCTATAATGGCAAACCTTTTAATGTAGAAATTAAAGCCTCTCCAAATGATCAGATGGGTGGCGGTTCATTTAGATATGATATGGCAACAGGTATATTTACTCCTGCAAAAGAATTAGACCCAGAAGATTTGGAGCTTTTACTTTCTGCAGCGAAAGAAAAAGTTTCAGATATTAATAATTATATAAAAGCTGCAAGACAAATTGAACCAAAAGACTACCATAAAAATATCTCTGGAATACCTTTGAAGATATCAGTAGAAGGTAGAGCAAAACTTAAAAAAGATGGTCTTCTTGCTAAGATAAACAAAAATGTAAAAACTAGTACAAATTTTATTATTAGGCATTACAACAAAAAAGGTGTATACTATATTAATGTTGGTAGAGCGGGATTGTTTCACATGGGCAAAAATCCTCTAAGATTAGATATTCCAGAATTGAAGGGAGAAATTCAAGTTGAAATGAGACTTGGATTTGGTGGTGGTAAGTTAAAATTTCCTACATCCCCAGAACCAACGGATGCTCGTTCAGCAGGACTTAGACTGCAAGGTAGATTAAAAACAAAAGGTAAATCAAAATATAATTTAGATAATGTTGAAGACATAAGAAAGTTATTTGGTGTAGAATGATTAGTTTTAAAGACATGCTCCTAGAGAGCAAAGCAGGAAAAAATCTTCATCTTGAACACCTAGAAGATGAGATTATCAATTTTGGTGTAGATGGCGGCAGGGCAGCTATTAACTTTCTACGTTCACTAAGAGATATGCTTGCAGGAGCAAATCGTAGTTCTGTCAACATGACAGTCAAGTGGGACGGCGCTCCAGCTATTTTCTGTGGTATTGACCCTGATGATGATAAATTCTTTGTCGCAAAGAAAAGCGTGTTCAATGTCAATCCTAAACTTTACAAAACAGAGCAAGAGATTAATGATGATTTGTCTGGCACATTGAATGAAAAGTTCAAGGTGGCACTTAGAGAATTAAGCAAATTAGGAATCAAGGGTGTTCTACAAGGTGATTTGATGTTTACTGATGACATTGAAGAAACCGAAATAGATCGTAAAAAATACTATACCTTCCAACCAAATACAATTGTCTATGCAGTTCCTGTCAAAAGTGATCTTGGAAAAAGGATAAAAAAATCAAAGATAGGAGTGGTATTTCACACCACTTATAATGGAAAATCATTACCTGATATGAAGGCATCGTTTGGCGCAGATATATCCAAATTGAACACTCCATCATCAGTATGGATGGATGATGCAACATATAAGGATGTTTCTGGCAGGGCTACATTTACACAAAAAGAAACAGAGAGTATCACTGCCGTTCTATCACAAACAGGTAAAACATTTAATAAAATTAGTGGTCCCAAACTACGAAAGTTTCTTAGTCTCCAGAATAACATGACAGGTGTTCTTGCGGGAGCATCCTTAAAAACATATAATAACAGTAAGGTTAGGGCAGGAGAGAAAATAAACAATCCTGCTGTTCATGCAAAGGGATATGAAAAATGGGTGTTTGATAGCATTCAAAAACAAATTGATAAGGTAAAAAGCGATAAAGGAAAAGAGAAATATCTAAATCTTCAAAAAGAATATGTAAGAGAAGTCAAGAGACACACCTCTAATTTAGTACAGCTTATTATATTTCAAAACCTACTTGTAGATGCTAAAATGCAAATTGTCGAAAAACTAAATAGTGTAAAGGGATTAACTGATACATTTATAAGAACGCCTAATGGATATAAAGTGACAAATCCCGAAGGTTATGTTGCTATTGATCGAGTGAGCGGTGGAGCGGTGAAACTTGTAGATCGACTTGAGTTCTCGTTCAATAACTTCACAGCAGTAAAGGCATGGGACAAATGAAAGATTTTAAAGAAATCATTGTCGAAGCAGACGATGCAAAAGGTAAACCACCTAAGAAATTTGGTAAAAAGGTGGATATTATTCAAAGAAAGAAAATGGCAAGAAGGATGAAGAAACTTGCCAAATCTCCTGCTTTCCAAGCAAAGAAGAAAAGAACTCTCCGTAAATTTAGAAGTGGCGCACAACTTGCTAAATCTGCCAGAAAACAAACTATAAAGTCTTTTAGAAAGAAATTTTATCCAAATTATGATAAGATGGCAGTTGGTCAAAGAGTTAAAGTTGACCAAATGATCATGCAAAGATTTGGTGCCAGAATTGATAAACTTTCTCAAAGAGCGGTAATGAAATTACGCAAAGATGAGCCAGCAAGAGTTAAGGCAGCAAAGTTGGCTGGGACCAAGGCAGAAAAGTAATGCAGAAATTTAGAGACATGATGGAAGCCCGTGGGGATACTGTAGTCTTTACTTTTGGAAGATTGAATCCACCCACCATTGGCCATGGCAAAGTTTTTGATGCTATAGCAAAACAGCAAAGTAAAAATAGTGGGTCTAAAATGCATATCTTTGTGTCACATTCACAAGACGCAAAGAAAAATCCTCTGTCCTATAATAAAAAAGTGGCATATATTAGAAAAATGTTTCCCAAATATGCCAAGAATGTGGTTACAAGTAAAGCAAGAACCATATTTGAGGTAGCTGTAGCTCTTCATAATAAAGGATATAAGTCTATAGTAATGGTTGTTGGTTCTGACCGAGTAGCAGAATTTGAAAAACTTTTAAATGAATATAATGGTGTTGAAGGTAGACACGGGTATTATGGATTTGACAATATAGAAGTTGTCAGTGCTGGTGAGCGTGACCCAGATGCTGAAGGCGCTGCTGGAATGTCAGCTAGTAAAATGAGAGCGGCAGCGATTGATGGTGATTTTGATTCCTTCAAAAAAGGTCTTCCCACTAATTTTAAAGATAGCAAAAAATTGTATCAAGATGTTCGTAAAGAAATGGGCATTAGAGAAAACCGTGATATGGGCAAAATGGATGTTTATGAAGAAATGAGAGATGACTACCTCACAGGAAAAATTTGGAATGTTGGCGATACAATAGAAGCAAATGAAAAGATTGGTGAGATTGTTCGTAAAGGCACCAATTATGTCTCCTATGTAACAGAGGATGGAAAAGTTCATAAAGCGTGGTTGCATGACATTAAAGAAGCAAAGAGAAATTATCGTCTCGAATATGATAACTACCATTCTCATCCAGAACAGATTGAAAAACGCTCTTCTCGTAATAAAGCTCGTAGAGCTATGGGTGATAAGGCAGTTAAGGGTATGGATGTTGGTCATAAGGATAATAATCCACTGAACAATGATCCAGAAAATCTACGCAATGAAGACCCATCTACAAATCGTAGAGAACCAAGATTGAGAGAAGGTGAGGCAATTGATGCTACAAGAACAAGAATCAAACAAAGAAAAGAAAGACAAAAGGCTGCTGATGATAGAGCATTAGATTCAGCAAGATTGAGAGATGCGAGGGCAAGAAACGCTGCTACAGAAGAAGCCACGCTTGATGAGGAAACATGGTACTTAAAATTAAAAGCTAAAATTGACCAGATGACCCATCCTAAAGGTTATAAAGAAATGTTAAAAAAATATGCTGATAGGATGAAAAAACCAAGTAAAAGAACTGCATCTTCAATCGCTGCTGATATTGCAAAAGAGCATGATGTTTCAGCTAGAGGGTTTGTTCAGTATATTAACAAAATGATTCAAAAAGGTATTCTTCCAAAAGAATTGGAAGCAGAGTATCAAATAGAATCTTTCAAAGATTTTGTGTCTCAAATTAATGAAGTTAAACAAGACCCAGATATCAAAGATAGAGAAGGAACACAACCAGCAAAGTATCATTCTGGACTCTCTCCTGCAACTAAAAAGAAACGGGATGCACATTTTAAGGCAAAGAAAGCTGGTCCCGCTCCCGGTGATACAGATGCCAAAACTAAACCATCTAAACACACTCAAAAATTTAAACAGATGTATGGCGAAGCATTACCTAAAGATGCAGATATGGGAGATTATATTGATGATTTCCAAAAATCTGATGCTCCACAATTTAAAGGTAAATCAAAGGAAAAACGTAAAAATATGGCAATTGCTGCATATTTAGATAAACAGAATGAAGAATATCAGCTTGACGAAAAGATTGCTGCGCTTGTTAAAAAAGCAGAAAAAAGTGGTATGCCCTATGGTGTTCTTAAAAAAGTATACGATAGAGGAATGGCAGCATATAAAACAGGGCATCGTCCCGGTACAAGTCCACAGCAATGGGCTTTAGCAAGAGTTAATTCTTTCACAACAAAAAGTAGTGGAACTTGGGGTGGGGCAGATAAAGACCTCGCAAAACAAGTTCGTAGTGAAAGTTTTGATAATGATTTAGATGAGTCTCTCTGGGCAAATATTCATAAAAAGAGACAGAGAATTAAAGGTGGCTCTGGTGAGAAAATGAGAAAGAAAGGTGAAAGGGGCGCTCCAACCCCAGCACAAATGAAAAGAGCAAAAGGAGAAGAGGCAGAGCTAAATGAATGGGGGGAAATTGAAGAGGCTGCTGAATATCAAGGCAAAAAGGTTACTCTTAATAAACCATTCTACACACCAGATGGACCTAAGAAATCTGCTGTTTATGTGAAGAATGAAAAAGGAAATGTTGTGAAAGTTACGTTTGGTGATCCTAATATGGAAATCAAACGTGATAATCCAAAGAGAAGAAAAAGTTTTAGAGCAAGGCATAATTGTGATAATCCCGGTCCAAAAACTAAAGCTCGATATTGGTCATGTAAAGCTTGGTAATCCTAAATACATAAAAGGAAAAAGAAATGACAATCTATACAAAAACGATGCGTGAAGCACTGGAAGAGATTGAAGGTAACATCATAGATGGCCTTTTAGAAGGTATTACTCTTGAAGCGACAATGAGTGGAGCGCAAATCTCACAACTCAAAAAAGCTTTTGAACCTATGCGTGGTAAAAAGATCAGTATGGCTAGTGCAGAAAAATTAAGAAAAATTTTGGATAAAGTTAGTGATGATAAGAATGCATTAGTTCAATTGTATAAAGCTAATATTCCCTTTGTTAGTCGTTCTGCTGCCACTAGATTAATTTCTAAGCATAACATGAAGGGTGCTGAAATTAATAAGTTAGCAGAAGAAATCGCTCTTGATGAAGCAAAGTATGACCTCTACCATAAAGACTTCTCATCTGCTATGCAACACGCATACAAGATGGCAAAGAAGCTTCATGGTATTACAATCAGTCCTGACGAGATTTCTGATAAGGTCGCAACTGGTCCTCGAAAGCCATCAGAAGGTAAAACAAACAAGTATCGTCTGAAAGGTGACAAGGGTGCTATCCAAGTTCAAGTATACAACAAGGGTGGTTCAAAACCATTTGAGTTGAACATGTATAAGGAAGAAGTTGAACTTGATGAAAATTTACAGAAGGCAAAAAAGTTAATGGGGCCATCTAAGAATAGAGAACAAGGTATTGAGTTCGTAATGAAAGGATTAAAAATATCCAAACAAAAAGCAACTCAAATGGTTGATAAAATTCTTGATGAAGAAGTTGAACTTGAAGAAGGTAAAATGTCACAGCTTCATCAGTATATCAAAGATAAAAAGAGCGCAGAAGAAATTGCTAAAATTATGAAATTGGATGTTAAAACAATCAAAGCTCTTATGAATTCTTATGAAAGTATTGAAGGCGATGATATGAGCAACAATGGTAAATATATGGAAATGCTTGCTGCTGCTTGTGGCCCAATGCCGGGATTAGAATCTGTGCAAAAAGAAGGTGCCGCAACAGATGATTGTCACATGTCAGAAGCAAGACGGGATATAGACCCTGCTGATGTAGATACTTCAGCAACAGATGATGATATTAAATCTGCAGATAAAAATATTATGATGCAAATGAGAAAAGCAGTGTCTTTACGGGGCCAATATCCTGTGGAGTTTCTTGATAAGAAAAAAGTAAAAATACCACAGAAAATGGCGCAAGCTGTAATTGATAAATACAATAAACAAAAGAAACCAATGGATAAAGAAAAATTTCAAGCAAAGATTGCAAAATCATATAAAGCTTTGCTAACAACTATGAAAGAACAAAAAGAAGAAACTCTTCTTGACAAAATGAATAGGAAAATTTTGGAGAATAAAAATGGGTAAGAAATATTTAAATACAAAAGATGGCACTCTGGAAGATTCTATTCTTAGTGTCTGGCAAAATGCGGCTGAAGAGTTAGACCCTGTTAACAAAAAAGCAGTGAAAAAGAAATTTAAAGATCGTAAAGATAAGGATATTGACAACGATGGTGATGTTGATGATTCTGATAAATTCCTTCACAAACGCCGCAAAGCAGTTTCTAAAGCAATGTCAAAAGAGGGTTTAGAAGATTCTCCTAATGATGCTAACAGTCAACATCTATGTGCTAAAAATGTTGTGCATGAGGAATGGGGTGAAGGTCAACCTGTTCATGGTATGCATTCTGAGCCAGATGAAGAAGGTAATATTGCATGGTATGATGTAATGTTTGAGCATGGTATTGAAAAAGAAGTTTCAATTGATGATCTTGTTGTTACAAAAGAAGGCCATCATGGAAACCATAAAAAGAAAATGAAAAAAGAAGAAGTTAAAGAATCATATGAGCTTGGCACTGATGACTATAGAGAACATACTCAAGAGGTAACTCCCGGTCAGCAGATTGAAAAGTTTGGTCAGTTCAAAGTTCAAAGTATGCGTGAAGCAATGCATAAAGTTTGGGGTTTGGATGAAAAAAAACTTGACAAAGAAGATAAAGATGTTGTAAAAGGTAATAAGGCAATGACAGGTGGTAAAGTTGCCAAAGTTGACATGAAACCGGAGATTAAAGAAAGCTAAGAAAATTATGAAATCTATATCTTTATTGGAGAAAAAATCAAACGATACAGAACTCCCATCAATATATTGTGACTTAGACCAAGTTCTTGTTGCTTTTATGAAGGGGGCTGATGCTGCTGTGGGTGGTTCATTTGTTCAAATAGATAAAGATGAAAGATGGAAAAAGATTAATCAAACTAAAGGATTCTGGGCAAATTTAGGATGGATGCCGGGAGCCAAAAGATTATACAATTTTATTATTAGATATGATGCACATGTGCTTTCAGCATATACCAGAAAAGACCCGACTTCTAAAGTTGGTAAAATGAAATGGTTGAGTAAAAATACCAAGTTTAAAAAGTTTAACATACACTTGGTTTTACGATCAGAAAAACAACAATATGCGATGACAGATGGTAAACCAAATGTTTTAATTGATGATTACATAAAGAATATTAGAGAGTGGGAAGCTAAAGGTGGAATCGGTATTCATCATACTGATGTAGGTAAAACCATAAATGAATTGAAGCGTTTAGGATTTAAATAACATAAATAAAAGAAATAAATATTCTTGCAAGAATAAGGAGAAATAAAATGGGTTTATGGGGAACAACAACTGCTGCTGGTGATAAACCAAAGTTTTTGCCTATCGACAGTAATGCTGTTGGTTCTACGGGTGCAAGAGAACACGCAATTGCTGTTAAAGGTGGTTGGGGTCTTGCTCCCGGTCTGGCTGCTTCTGGAAATGATAATAAAGATGCTCAACCAGAAGTTTTAGTTTGTGTTAAAAATCTTGCCGAATTTATGGGTGGAGCCTCTATTATTGGAATTGATTGGGCTGATGCAGAGGTTGCAGATACAGGAACCTTTGATATTATAGTAACATTTGATGAGGCAGTTGATGTTACATCTGCTGCTTGGAGTGCAAACCAGACAATTACAAATAAAGCATATATTATGCTTTCAAGGCTTGGTCAAACTGACATGGTTGAAGACAGCACTGTTGCATGTATGTATTTCTCTGGTACTGGAAGCAACCAAATTACATTTAGAGGAACATTACAAACAAATGCCGCTGCTGGATATCTTGCCTTTAATGGAACGGGTGTTGGCGATTCTGGATTTGGAACAGGAATCAGCTTTAACGGTTCTGCCACCATTGATGAAGAAGATGGTAACTCCGCAATCGGTATTCGTTTAGAAAATGGAACTGCTGCTGCAGGAACATTTGGGGGCAGACTAATTGCAAACGGAAGTTCTGGTGCCGTAGGAACAACTAATGGTGCAGTTTCTGAATCAACTACTATTACAGTAGATGGTGTGTCTGGAACAATCGCAACAGGACAAGTTGTTACGGTAAAAGATACTGATACACTATCAGTTTCTGATGCCGATAGTAATACAGGTATTTCTACAGATAACAGTCTAACAATTACTGCTGTAGCATCACAAACATCCTTTACAGTTAGTGAAGCAGTAACGATTGCAGATGATGTTGACTTGCTTCTCATGGCAGCGGGTGGCGATGAGGTTATTGCTGATGGTATTGGGTTCACTGTTGCTGGTCCAACATATGCTACTCGTTCAGATATTACTCTAATTACAAGAACAGGTGATGATAGCAGTGTGGCTATTCAGCTAGAAGAGGCTACTACATCTGCATTTATTGACAACCTTAATAATGATAAGGGTCGTCTTGTACAAGAGTCTGGAGAAGCCGCTTCTGATTCTGGTGGTATTAACACAGAAGTTGAATTTGGTGATCCATATGTTGTCGAAGCTTCGCTAGATGAATCTGCTACATATGAAGCATCTGGCTCCAGTAGCGGAACAGCCTTTATTTTGAAGGATGTGACCGTAGCAGCGGCATAAATAGATTAGAAGAATTATAATGAGTCTAGTAGACGAGTGATGTAGGATAGGATTTAACTGATTTCCTACAGTAATATTCCTCAATTAAGAGGTTTAAATTAAGGAGAGCTATAATGGCTGATTTAAAGGTTACAGCACTAACTTCACTAAGCACATCCACAGCAAGGGAAGACTTGCTCCATGTGATTGATGATCCTACGGGAACACCGATTAATAAAAAGGTTACTATTGGTGAAATGGAGAACGCTCTTAGAGCGCCAGTTACTAATGGTGATGCGGCTTTGACTTTGACTGCCGCAACTCATGGGGGAAGAATGGTATTGCAGGACAATGTGAGTGCTGATAGGATTATCACATTGCCAACTCCCATTGCAGGATTGCAATTTAGAGTTTGTTCTTACAATCTAACTGCAGCGGATGGGCATGATGTTCAGTTCCAAATTTCTGGTGGTGGTAGCACACTGTTCTACGAAGGTGCGGTCACTTTCCTTGATACAGACAATGAAGTTTCTGTTGTTACTCCAGATGGAGATTCAAACGACTTCTTGAATGTTCATGTACCTTTCCATTATGACATTACCTTCACAGGTATTAGTGCGTCATTGTATCATGTTACAGGATTTGTAACATCAGCAACAGCACCAACATTTGCGGATGCTGCTGACTAATAGGTAATAAGAATGGTGACTCTTAATTGAGTCACCATTTCCTATATAAATATTACGGGTGATTTGAGAAGGAGTTTATAGTATGTCACTTGACAAGGATATGATTGATGAAAGAAAAAAACAACTTTTGAGTGATTTGCAATCTACGCAAGCAAAATATTCAGAGTTGGAAAAGGCAATGAAAGAGAATCAAGCGTTGGTTAATGCTCTGATGGGGGCAATCCAACAGTGTGATGATTTTTCTAAACGAATAGATGATGCAGAGGCAGTTAATACAGTTACTGTTTCGGAAAGTGATGAAGGATGATGCGCTCATACCTTCAGTAACATTCCCCCTAAATTATAAGGGGGTTTAAATAAGGAGCAAAGAAAAATGGCTGATAAGAAAATTACAGCACTTACAGAGTTGGCTTCCAGTGATTTAGCATCTGATGATCTTCTTCATATTGTGGAAAATCCCGGTTCAACTCCTGTAAATAAGAAGATTACTCTTGCGAGTATTTTTAACGCTATTCCTACCTTTATTGGTTTGAACAGCACAACAGATTCGGCTGATGGTAAACAAGGGGCAGCGTCAATTACAACAGCTATTGAACTGTTGAACTGCACAACTGCTAATGCTATTACGCTTGCCGATTCAACATCCACAGGCCAGATCAAAACTTTCATTATTGATACTGGTAATGCTGATGCGGTTATCACTCCGACAGACTTGCTTGGTGGCGCTACAACGATCACCATGGATGACTTGGGTGATACAGTTTCGCTAATGTGGGCTGGAACAGGTTGGGCAATTATTGGCTCTGGTTCGGCAGCAACTAATGTGACAATTAGCTAATATTTTGTATTATTTTGGTGGGGGGGTTAATCCCCCCATCACATTCACAGAGAGAAAAAATGCAAGCACTTCAAGAAATCATTGAACCTGTTAAAAAAATATTAAAGAAAAAGGAACCAGAATTCCTTGAAGAGCAGATTCGTACAAAACCACCCGTAGAGGATGGAGAGAAAGAATGAAAAGTTTTAAATATTACATTTCGGAGAGAACAAATCCACATGGAGCATTTGACAATAATCCGTCTAATGGGTATCTAGGACCAGATGTTTTAAAAAGAGTAAATGCCATTATTGGTTCTAAAGTTAGAGAAGACTTGTCTGATGGAGCAAATGGTGTCGCTGTTGTAAGAAATATTCTTTCTAAAATTGGTTTAACTTTTGGTGCTACCCCAACTATGACAGAGGAAAAAGGTTCTTTTGAACTGCCATTAACATTATTCGGAGGTAGATTTGGCAAAGATATTGATACACCCCATAATGAATTTTTAGAAGATGATGGTATCTCTAATCAAGTTGAAGGCGGTTTGGCGCTCCATGTTAGTTATGAAATGACAGAAACTAATCAATGTAGGTTGCGTTGCCACATTGAGTAATGTTCAGAAAGATTACCCGTGACAATATAATTCTTTATGCTGTAAAACATTATGATAATCCTCAATGTGAGGGAGAAAAAGAATTTTATGATGATATGAAGAGGTTTAAATATGTAAAACGTCTTTTGAGAAAATATAAAGATACAAAAATTCTCAAAGAAAGGCTTTTATTAAATCATATCATCATATTGAGAAATTTATTTGGTCCAGAGGCTTGCGTGACCCTACTCTTGTTTAAAATTCCTCAAGAGTATTGGAGTACACTCAAGTCTTTTTTATTATACCTAAATATGATAAGAGAGGATGAATTATTTGACATACGCCATAACGAACATGTATTAATAACTTTAAGGAAACTGTAATGGGCAGAGCGATAGATTTATTTGTAACATACAGATTTATAAAACTGTTGGTTACTCCTTTCAAGAACACTGATGCTTTTAAATTAGGTATCATTGATGAGGATGGTAATCGTGTTATGCCTTCACCAGTAAAAGGTGTTCGTCAAACAAAACCAGAACCACTTACTACAATAGAGCAAAAAAACGCATATACGATACTTCATAAATTAGTTTTTAATATCAAAAAAATATTTTCCAAAGTGCCGGGACTTAGAACTAAGTTAGGAACATATGCTGCTGCACTTTTCCTTTTAAAAGATACTTTTAAGGAATCTGTTGATGATCCAGATGTATTTGAGAAGGAATTTTTAAAATATCTAAAAGAGCAAGGATACGAGATTGACAACTCAATTTCAGAAGAAGTAATAGGGTTTGGTGAAGTGTTACCAAAGGGAGAGTATGTTCTTGTTAATGATATTCTAAATAAAGAAGAGGAAGAGCTAACTGCTAAAACAGGAGACAAAGTTGTTGCATATGATGATGAAGCTCCAGTTGATACAGTTTTAGGAGTTGAAATCTTTCCAGTTATTCATGTCAAGTCACAGGAAAAAATATATGTAGGTTTAGAGGATTTAAAAGATGAGTAAATGGAAAAAAGTAGATATTCACAGTGGCCAAGAAATTGATGAAGATGCTCCTGCTAATTCTGCAGGGGCTGGAAATGTTGCGGGTATTGGAGTTGACCATCCAGATTATCCCGGTAGCGGTGAACCGGGAGTAGACCCCAAAAAGAAAAAGAAAAAAATGTCTTTGATTGATGGCAGAACAAAGGCTTATAGAGAGCATCGTAAAAGATTAGAAACTGCAAGAGAAAAAAGAGAAACAGCGAGATTAAAAAAAGAAGGTAGTTGGTCAGAGTCAGTATTGCACAAATTGAGTGGAGTTGATGAAGACAGTTAAAAACATTTTAGAGGTGACTTATGGGGCTGGCATTGATATGGCCAGACCTATGGCTGATCTTAGTGCAAGTGCAGAAAAAAAGATCACACAGTCAGACCTTAACCAAGTAGAAAAATATGCTGACAAGTTGTTTGCAGCGTTAGGGATTGATGTTGAGTTTACTAGACATTTTATGGATAGAGTAAATGATACCCGTAACATAAAACAGATTACTACATCTGAACTTGTTCGGTTATTTAAACAGTCATATAAAAAATACGGCAAAAAGATTGCAAAAATGTCAGATGATGCAAATGCTGTTATTCATGATATGAAAACTGATATTAATATGCCCTTTGTGTTAAACTATAAAAAGGGTGAGATTGAGTTAGTTGCGAAGACTGTCATGAGAAAGAAGAACTTTACTTCTCCAGCATCAAGTCCTAAATTGTCATTTGAACAGTTTAACGAGGAAACAAGATGAGTTTAAGAGATCGTCTAGGTGTTGCTCCTCCAAAAAAACATATTCCTACAGTTAAGGAAGCAGTTGCAACCACCGCTTCAATCAAAAGAGTAAGAGAGGTTAATGAGGATTTTGCTGTACAAGTAGCAGAACAAAAACAAACTGATGCTGAAAAAACCTTTAAAGAAGAATTAGACAGAATTGCTAAAGAAGCAGCGATAAAAAGACAAGAAGAAGAACTAGTCGCTCTTGCAAGAACTGATAGATTAGATAGATTTGATATAAGAATAAAAAAGATTGAAGATTATACTCAAGAGAGAATGGAATATCTTGAGAAAGAATTAGACCTCTCCAATGAACCTGTTTTCAATGATTTTGTTAAAAAGTTTTATTCCCATATCAGGAAAATTGATCCAGCAGTATTCACTAAAGGTTGGGGTGAAGGTCATGGTGGTGGTGGTATTGGTAATATTGCTGATGCTGGAGATATAGATACTGGAACAGCAAAGGTCAATGGTAAGTTTTTAAAATACAATTCATCAGAGGGTAAGTGGGTAGGTGATGATGCTACTGCAGCTTCAGTCTTTAAAACAATATCTGTATCCGGTCAGGATGATGTTGTAGCAGATGCTGCAGAAGATACATTAACTATTGCTGCTAGTTCTGGTATTTCAGTTACAACAACAGCAGCATCTGATACAATTACATTTGGTGTTGATATTGATAGCGCAACGGATGGAACAAGCATAACAATAGCAGATACAGATAAACTTCTTATTGATGATTCTGGAACAACAAAATATGTAAATGCTTCTCAAGTGGAGACATATATTAATCCAAAGGGAAAAGCAATAGCAATGGCAATAGTTTTTGGATAGGAAAGAAAAATGGCGGCACCAAATATAGTTAATGTTACAACCATAACAGCCAAGACAGTACTTGATGCTGATATAGCGGCTTCTGAGTCAAATTTTCTTGCAAATTCGTCATCTAGTGGAAAGGTTTTTAAAGTCAATGTTCTAAATATTGCTAACATTGATGGCACTAATGATGCTACAATAAAAGTTGGTATATCAAGAAGTAGCACAACACATTATATTGCTTCTGGTATAAATGTTCCAGCAGCGTCTACGTTGGTTGTTATTGGAAAAGATAATGGGATTTATTTGGAAGAAGGAGATACATTAACATTAGAAGCAAGTGCGGCTGGAGATTTGTCGGCGGTTTGCTCATATGAAGAAATAACAGATGACTAAGGATTAAAAAATGGCAAGGTTTATATCTCCATTAGGTCGAACTCCTGATACAAAAGAATTATCATCTTCAACTGATTTTACAGTGGATGCTACTACTGATATCGTGCTTGATGCTGATGGTGGTGATATTTTATTTAAGGATGGCGGGACTACAATTGGTGAATTTACAAATTCATCAAGCGATTTAGTCATTAAGTCTAGTGTGTCAGATAAAGATATTCTTGTTAAAGGTAATGATGGTGGTTCTGCTATCACTGCGATTACACTTGATATGAGTGCAGCGGGTAAAGCTACGTTTAATGATGAAATTGTATCAGGTGCTGTTATTACCTCTGGGGCGGGGCTTGTTATTGCTGATGCTGGTAATATAGGTTCTGCTAGTGATACAGATGCCATAGCAATTGCAAGTAATGGTGTAGTCACATTTTCACAAGCACCAGTTTTTCCTGATGGCAGTATTGACATTGCTGATATTGATCTTGATGGTGGAACGGATATTGGAGCATCTATTGTAGATGCAGACTTATTTTTAATAGACGATGGTGCTGGTGGCACCATGAGGAAGACTGCCGCTTCTCGCCTCAAAACTTATATTAATGCTTCAGCGGCTGGCTCGGTTAACGCTGATGATATTGCTGCTGGTGATGCAGCAGTTACTCTTACCACAACAACTGGTGATATTACGATTGACGCTGCTGCCAATGACAGCGATATTATTCTCAAGGGAACAGATGGTGGTGCTGATACAACTTTCCTGACAATAGATGGTAGTGCTGCTGGCGCAGCATCATTTAATGGAGTTGTCACTGTAAACGCTGGTGTTGTAGTAGATAATATTACGATTGATGGAACAGAGATTGACCTGTCATCTGGTGATCTTACACTTGATGTTGCTGGTGATATTATTTTAGACGCTGCTGGTGATGAAGTAATATTCAAAGATGGTAGCACTAATGTTGGTCATGTTAGTATGGATTCTGATAATCTTACCATCAAATCTTTGGTAAGTGATAAAGATATTATTCTTCAAGGTAATGACGGTGGTTCTGGTATTACCGCACTCACACTTGATATGTCTGCTGCTGGCGCTGCAACTTTTAACGGAGCAATTACAGGTGGCGGTCTATTAACAACAGGTGGTAACATTGTTATTCCAGATGCTGGTAATATTGGTAGCGCAAGTGATACTGATGCCGTTGCTATTGCCTCTGATGGTCAAGTTACGGTTTCACAGGGCTTGACAGTAAGTGGTAACTTAGATATTTCTGATACGATATTTCATACAGGAGATTCAAATACAAAGATAAGATTCCCTTCTGTTGATACGATTTCTTTTCATACTAGTGGTAGTGAACAAATGAGTATCGGTTCAGATGGTGTTGTTACATTTGCAGACGATATTAAAATTAAAGATGGTGGTACTATTGGTAGTGCAAGTGATGCGGATGCAATATCCATTGCCTCTAATGGAGTTGTGACTTTTAGTCAAGCTGTATCTGGAACTTCTGCTGACTTTGATGGTGGTGTTACAATTGATAATATTACTATTGACGGTACAGAGATTGATCTGTCATCTGGTGATTTAACAGTAGATGTTGCTGGTGATATCATATTGGATGCTGATGGAGGTGATTTTAAATTTCAAGATGGTGGCACAGAAATTCTTAGGATTACGAACTCCTCAAGTGATGTAGTCATTAGACCAGTAGTAGATGCTAAAGACATTATCTTTCAACAAAGAGATGGTACAGAGGTTGCAAGAATTGAAGATAATGGTACGTTTAATGTAGTAACAGATAAATTCGCAATCAATGGAACTGCTGTAACTGCCACTGCTGCAGAAATTAACTTGATAGATGGTGGAACTTCTAGAGGTACAACTGCCATTGCTGATGGTGATGGTGTGCTAATCAATGATGCTGGCACAATGCGAATGACCACTGTGCAAACATTAGCAGCATATCTTGATGATGAAATTACGGCAATGCCAAATCTTACCAGTGTTGGAACACTAACAGCACTTACTGTAGATGATGTTGCTGTTAATGGTAAAGTAATTACCATGACAGGTTCTACAGATGACACGGCAGTTTTCACTGTAGGAACAAATGGCACACTAACAATTGAAACCACAGATACGGCTGCTGCAGCAGCGAACATCCAAGTTACTGCTGATGGCACATTTGAGGTTGACGCAACTACTATAACCCTTGACTCGGCTGGAGACATTGTTCTTGATGCAGATGGAGCCAATGTTACATTTAAAGATGGTGGAACTGCTATTGGTGATTTTTCAAATTCATCTTCAGATTTTGTAATTACGGCAAGTGTTCAAGATAAGGATATCATATTCAAGGGTGATGATGGTGGAAGCGCAATCACTGCTTTAACACTTGACATGTCAGCGGCTGGCGCTGCAACTTTTAATTCTACAGTCACTTCTGGTGCAGGAGTTGTCATAGCAGATGGTGGCAATATAGGTTCTGCTTCTGATACGGATTCTATAGCTATAGCTTCGGATGGTGTAGTAACTTTTAGTCAGAAGGTGGTCATAGATGGCGGCATAGATGTAGACAATTTTCATTTTGATGGTGCCACAATTGCTTTAAGTTCTGGTGATATGGTTCTTGACGGTGCGGGTGATATTATTCTCGATGCTGATGGCGCAGATGTTATTTTTAAGGATGGCGGCACTGCAATAGGAACGTTCACAAATTCATCTTCTGATTTTGTGATTACAGCTAATGTTCAAGATAAAGATATATTATTCAAAGGCGATGATGGTGGTTCTGGAATTACAGCTTTAACTCTGGATATGAGTGCGGCTGGAGCGGCAACTTTTAATGCTGGAATTACTTCGGGTGCTGGTCTTTTAATTGCTGATGATGGAACAATTGGTTCAGCAAGTGATACTGATGCAATTACAATTGCCGCAAATGGCAATACAACTTTCTCACAAAGTGTCACAGTTTCTGGCAATCTTACAGTATCAGGAACAACGACTCAAGTAAATACAGTTACCATGAATGCAGAAAATGCTGTTGTATTTGAGGGTGCAACGGCTGATGCTCATGAAACAACTCTTACCATTATTGATCCTACTGCTGATCGTACTCAAAGATTAATTAACCAAAGTGGTTTCATTCCACTGTTAGCAGCAACCACAACAACCGCTATTACATCCACTCCTGCCGAGCTTAACTTATTAGATGGCTCTTCGGCAAATAGTGTTGTTAATTCAAAAGCAGTTATCTATGGTTCATCTGGAGAACTTGCTGGTACACTTTCAACTGCCGCACAAACCAATGTTACTTCTCTGGGTACGTTATCTGCTTTAACTGTAGATGATGTAGCAATAAATGGTAAAGTAATTACCATGACAGGTTCTAGTAGTGATACCGCTGTGTTTACAGTTGGGACCAACGGAACTTTATCAATTGTCACTACAGATGATGCCGCTGCTGCTGCAAATATTCAAATTACGGCTGATGGTACATTTGAGACAGATGCGACTACTATCACACTTGATTCTGCTGGAGATATCGTTTTAGATGCTGATGGGGCTGATGTTATCTTTAAGGATGGTGGTACTACCATATTATCATTCACAAACAGTTCAAGTGATGCTGTAATTACCTCTGGTGTTCAAGATAAAGATATTATCTTTAAAGGTGACGATGGCGGTTCTGCAATAACAGCACTTACGTTAGATATGAGTGGGGCAGGAGCGGCAACCTTCAATGATGCTGTAACAAGTGGTGCTGTTATTACTTCGGGTGCTGGTCTTGTAATCGCTGACGGTGGTAATATAGGTTCATCTTCAGATACTGATGCGATAGCAATAGCAAGTGACGGTGTGGTTACGTTCAGCCAGAAGGTAGTGATTGATGGTGGTATTGATGTAGATAACTTCCACTTTGATGGTGCTACAATCGCTTTAAGTTCTGGCGATATGATATTAGATGGCGCAGGAGATATCATTCTTGATGCTGATGGCGCAGATGTTATTTTTAAAGACGGTGGCACAGCAATTGGTACATTTACAAATTCATCTTCTGATTTTGTGATTACATCCAATGTACAAGATAAAGATATAATATTTAAAGGTGACGATGGTGGTTCAGCCATTACTGCTTTAACACTAGACATGTCTGCTGCTGGAGCGGCAACCTTTAATGGTGCAATAACAGGTGGTGGACTATTAACCACAGGTGGCAACATAGTTATACCTGACGATGGTAATATTGGTTCAGCTTCAGACACAGATGCCATAGCAATTGCCGCTAACGGAACAGTAACATTTAGTGCTGCTGTGGCTGGAACCTCTGCAGATTTTGACGGTGGTGTTACAATCGACAACATTACTATTGATGGAACGGAGATTGACCTAAGTTCTGGCGATTTAACACTTGATGTTGCTGGTGATATTATACTAAACGCTGATGGTGCTGATATTAAATTGGCTGATGCTTCAGTTACTTTTGGTCATCTATCCAACAGTTCAAGTGATTTTGTTATAGAAGCCAAAGTACAAGATAAAGATATTATTTTTAAAGGTGATGACGGTGGTTCTGGAATTACAGCACTTACGTTGGATATGTCAGCGGCTGGTGCTGCTACATTCAATGGTGCCATTACAGGTGGTGGATTGTTAACCACTGGGGGTAATATTGTAATACCTGATGATGGGAATATAGGGTCTGCTAGTGATACAGATGCTATAGCAATCGCTGCAGATGGTGTTGTCACTATGAACCAAATACCAGTTTTTAGTGCTGGTATCAATGTTTCTGGTGGAAATATAGCAGGAACACTTTCAACTGCCGCTCAAACTAATATTACGTCAGTTGGAACTTTGACTGCACTTACAGTTGATGATGTGGCGATAAACGGTAAAGTAATTACCATGACAGGTTCTAGCAGTGATACTGCTGTATTCACAGTAGGGACTAATGGAACATTATCAATTGTGACAACTGACGATGCCGCTGCTGCAGCAAATATTCAGATAACAGCAGATGGCACTGCTGAACTTGCTGGTACTACAGTAACACTTGATTCTGGTGGAGATATCGTTCTTGATGCAGATGGTGCTGATGTTATCTTTAAGGATGGTGGTACTACCATATTATCATTTACAAATAGCTCTAGTGATGCTGTTATCACCTCTGGTGTTCAAGATAAGGATATAATTTTTAAAGGTGACGATGGTGGGTCAGCTATTACCGCTCTAACTTTGGACATGAGTGCGGCTGGTGCTGCTACTTTCAATGGAGCAATCACAGGTGGCGGTCTATTAACCACAGGTGGTAATATTGTTATTCCAGACACTGGCAATATAGGTTCTGCTAGTGATACAGATGCTATAGCAATCGCTGCTAATGGTGTAGTTACATTCAGCCAAGCTCCAGTATTTCCTGATGGAAGCATCAACATTGCTGATATTGATCTTGATGGTGGAACAGATATTGGTGCTGCCATTGTTGATGCTGATTTATTCTTGATAGATGATGGTGCTGGTGGCACCATGAGGAAGACTGCCGCTTCTCGACTTAAAACATATATTGGTGCTGGTGCTGCTGACGATCTTACTGCTGGTGATGCTGCTGTTACATTGACAACATCATCTGGTAATATTACAATTGATGCTGCTGCTAATGATAGCGATATTATACTCAAGGGAACTGATGGTGGTGCTGATACAACTTTCTTGACAATTGATGGTAGTGCTGCTGGTGAAGCCACCTTTAACGCTGGCATAGTAATTGCTGACGCTGGAAATATTGGTTCGGCAAGTGATAAAGACGCTATTGCTATTGGGTCAGATGGTGATGTTACTTTAACTCAAGATTTAGAACTTCAACATGATGGCGCTATACTCTCGTTTGGTGCCGATGATGAAGTTACTTTAACACACGTTCACAATGATGGGCTTTTGTTAAATGCTGATATGCAACTTCAGTTTAGAGATAGTGCAATCAATATTAGATCGGATGCTGATGGCGATTTAGATATCAATGCTGATGATGAAATTGAACTTAACTCGACTCTTATTGATATCAATGGTGCAGTAGATATATCTGGTGCAACTACTGTAGGTGGAATATTAAAAACAGACGATGCTACAGAAGCAACAAGCACTACAGACGGTTCATTGCAGACTGATGGTGGATTAAGTGTTGTTAAAGACGCTGTATTTGGTGATGATGTTAAACTACTATCTGATGCTGCTGTGATGTCTTTTGGTGCAAATTCTGAAATCACTTTAACTCATGTGCATGATGTTGGTCTAAATTTAAAACATACAGCCACTGCAGATGATAAACCTATTATTCTTACTCTTCAAACGGGTGAGACTGATATGGCGGCAAATGATGTTATGGGTGCCATTCGTTTCCAAGCACCAGATGAAGGTACGGGAACAGATGCCATATTAGTTGCTGCTGCCATACAAGCTGTATCAGAAGGTGATTTCGCCAACAATAATAACGCTACACGCCTAGAATTTCATACTGCTGCTTCTGAAGCGGCGGCTGCTAAAATGACATTAAGTTCTGCTGGTGTTCTTGATGTTGATGGTGGCGTTACAATTGATAACATCACGATTGATGGGACAGAAATTGATCTAAGTTCTGGTGACCTTACTCTTGATGTTGCTGGTGATATTATATTAAATGCAGATGGGGCTGATATCAAACT
>VTLG01007622.1_pt1 | contig 38859 bp, 52 predicted proteins | sample 4694571 | NCBI WGS metagenome assembly VTLG01 (sample SAMN12604809, study PRJNA352737) | marine metagenome | biome: ENVO:00000447; feature: ENVO:00000209|ENVO:00000569|ENVO:01000036; material: ENVO:00002151; isolation source: viral sequences binned using virsorter ... | reverse complement strand
AAGACTTTAATATCGCTTTGGTTTAGATAACTAAAGTTAAACGATATATCTTGTGCAGGGTCACCATTAGATGTGATTTCTTTGATTGATAATAATGTCATATTGCTCCTTACCTATTTGACTCTAATAATGCTTCAAAAGCTGAGTTGTCACCAGTTGCTCTGGCTATCCAACCTGCTTCAAATTTTTCTCTTAACTCTGGATATTTTTTTAATAATTCAGCCCTAGCAGCTAATCTATATTTACTAAATACTTTACTTATAATTTTTATTTCTGGTGATGGAAATAGTTTATCAAAAGCTTTAGATGGGTTGTCTTTATTATAAGCTTTTGAGTTAATCGTATATTTCAATGCTTCCAATAGTGTCCTATTTTTACCACCAACCTTTAATTCTACATTACCCATAAAATAATTAAAGTCAGAAAACTCTTCAGTAGTGAGGTCTATTTTCATTAATTTTTTATCAACCCCTGCAAATCCGTAATTTAAACTGACTAATTCATTAAGCACTTCTTCTTGTGCAGCAAATTTATCAGACTTCTTACTTCTTATAGGTATACCAAAACTCATAGAATCGTAGTTTTGTACTGGGTCTCCAGTCAACCAATTCCATTTTGTTGGTAACTCATCATTAACAAAAGGCAATCTTCTTATTGCTTTATCACTATATCCAATAGCTTCTTTTAATTCTGGGTACTGGTATTGCTCTCCCTCTTTTGCAGAGTTTACAAATTGATTAGACATTAATATAGCTTTACCACCTTTTGTAAATATTTCTGCTACTTGTTGAGGAAATGCAGGAATAAATGAAGTTGCCATATTTTCTAAGAATCTTTGTAGCTTACCTCCAGAACTGGGATTAGCTTCTACTATTGCTCCTAAGAATGTTGCCATACCTTGAAAGTAAGCTTTATCACTAATTGTTGTAGACACAGCCAAAATTATGTTTTCTATTTCACCTGCTCCTGCTGTATAATTACCTGCTTCGATTGCATTAGCAATAGCACCAATAGGCATAAATATTGGGTCTAATCTATTATAACCAAACTCAACATCCCCTACTTTTATATGGTAAGGTTTATTACCTGCCATTTGCCATAATCTGTTTTGGTCTACATCAGCAGGTCCTGCCCCAGTTATTTTACCATCTAGTGCAGCAAATACTGCTGAACCTACAATTGTAGAAGATAAAGCAAGTCTACCTAACATTGTAGCTTTTTCATCTGGTGTTCCTCGTAATAATTTATCTCTAAACTTTTTACTTAATAAAGCTACTGGTCCACTTCTTTCTATTGCTCTTAAAATTAAATTACTTGGTGTTCTAACAAAAGGTAATAACATTTGAACTGCAGGATGTGACTTGGCAAAGTTTTGTATACCTTTGAAAAATGAGTTTTCTAAATCTTCAGTAAATGTTATTTTTCTTGCATATTGTAAAGCTTCTTCATCAATACCTTTTCCAAACTTATCAAATCCTTTACTTACTTGAGTTTGTATAAATTTTTCAAAAGCTTCATCTGTTTCTTTTAATCCAGAGTCAAGGGCTTTTGTATATGCCTTTTGAAACAGAAAAGTTCTATAGTTCATCTGTTTAATAAATTCATCTTCTGCACCAAGAGTTCTTAATGATATTCTAACTCCTTTACCTAAATTATCAAAGAGTCCTCCCATCTTTGTATCTTTTCGTATACCCATAGCACCTGCTGATATTCTGTTATAGTCAGCAAGGTCTGCCACTTTTGCTAGTGGGTCAAGTATATTTTGTTCTTGTTTAAAAGCTGTTTTTGCCATAGCTAAAGAATCATTGTATGCAAACTTTAATCCTGCATATAATACTTTTGTTTCTTTCAACATTTCAGTAGCAGCTTTTTCGTCTATTAAACCAACAGTTCTTCCTAAGTATGAACCAATCATTCTTTCTAATGGCACAACATTAGTCTCTACTGCACCAGACAAAGTATTTGTAATGTGTGTTTTCATATTAAGAAGAATCATACTTCTAAAAGTTTCGGCTGCTAGACCTGCACCTTTTGTAAAGAAACTAGGATTGTCTAAGTTTTTAAGAAGTTGTTTTGCATTATTTAAGTCATCCATTTTTGCTAGTGAATTTATTACCATTTTATAATTAGCTTCACCACCAAAACTAGCTTTTTTTACATCATCCATTGTAGTTAGAATATCATCCATTCTTTTAACATCTTCTCTTACAAGTCTTAATCCTCTACCCATTGGAGTTTTAATCATCTTTGATGCAGACATTAAGTTCTTTAATATTTCTAGATTTTCTATTAGTTCTCTTTCAACATTAAAAGCTACTGAGTCTCCAATAGTTTGTGTATTTTTTTGTGCCATCTTTGCTAAGTCAGAAACAATCTTAGTCTGAGACATAATTTTTGAGTCTATTGTCAAAAGGGCTGCTGTAGCTTCTTCAATACCTTTGCCCATAGCAAAAGCACTATTTACCATAGCTTTCACTTCATCAACACTTTGACCAGTTATTTCGCTGTGGAATCTCGCTGCATCATCAAAGTGGTCTTGGACACTTTTTGTACCTTTGATTTGTTTGAGCATTGGAGTGAGTAAGTTAACACCCTCTGATACTGTTTGAAGTAGTTCGTCATTATCATCTGGATTAAATTTAGAGAAATATGTTTTCTTATCTTTTAGATATGTTGACTTTGTAAAGTTTAATGTTTTTGTACTTTCCTTTACAATTTGCTCCATAGTTTTTCCTGCAGCTATATTATCAACAAATTCTTTTGCAAACTTTGAGTCAACTAATTGTGTTTGTTTTGGTTTTTGTATACCAGTTTTAGATGGGTTTACTTTTACTTCTTTTACTGGTTTAGTTGTATATTTCTTTTCAAGTTGATTTAATTTTTTTACTAGAGCATCAGCTAATTGTGCTTTGTTCTTTTTACCTTTTGGAGATACTCCTAATTCTCTAACTAATTTTTGTAATACTGGTTTAGGAGAAGTCATAAGAATACTTTTTTTAGTTAATCCCTCTTCCATTTGTTTTTTTGTAATATTCTTAATTAACTGTAACTCTAAAATATCTTGTTCTTCAGTAGTAACTTTTTTCCCTGCCTCTTTTTTCTTAGAAATTTTCTCTGCTTGAGTATTTAATTTTTTCTCTTTAATTTTAGCATTTTGAACAGCAGTTTTTACTTTGGTTATTTTATCTGCTGCTTTATCTCCGTCTGTTCGTGTAACTTTAGTTTTACCTTTTGAGTCCTTAGTTAAGACAGACTTACCCTCTACTCTTTCTCCAAACAATCTATTGTAAGTAGGTTTCATACCTTTCCAAGCATAGCCTAAACTTGTAAGCAATCCTCCAAATGCTCCACCAATAATAAAGTCTTCACCTAAAGCTTTTAATTTATCTTCAAAAACTGTGTCATCTGGTTGTGATGCTAACATACCAAATATAGGAACATCTTCCCCAATAACATCAGATAACTTTTCTTCAAAACCATCTCTAGTCATAGCTGAAGCTAGTCCACTTCTTGTTCCCTCGTATCCAACTGTTTTACCAATTTTTCCTAATTTACTTGTGGGAGTTTTTGATAATGTTTCTGCTAATCTTTTTGTAGGATTGGTTAAACCCATAGCAGCTTTACCACCTTTTAGAACCATACCTGCAGGTACAAAATAACCAGTCATAAATCTTGATATTTCTTCTGCAGCTTTTCCAATAGCTGTATCTCCCTCATCACCAAGATTTCTAAAACGATTAACTTCATATACTCCGTCACCAAATTCAATATCTCTACCAGTTACAAAAGATGCTACACCCTCTGCTGCGTAATCAACAACATCAACTACAGTTTCAATACTTTCATCTATAGCTTTTCCTGCACCATAAACTATTGCTCCTCCAACATCTTGAATGTAGTCTAGAGTATCAAGGTCTTCGCCTCCTGCTTGTTGTTTGAATAATTCTCTTTTCTTTTTTTCAAACTCTAATCGACCAGTTTTAAAATAGTCATCAATTTCATCATATTCCATATTATTGTGGTCCTCCTAACATACCTTTTAATCTTGCGTGAAAATTAACAAATTCTGTAAAAACTTCTTTAGTATAAAAAGCTTCTACTTCAAATTTTTCATCTTTCAGTTTTTTGTATTCAATAAAATCTTTGAAAATTATATTTTCTTCAACTTCTGCAACTCTGCCTTGTCCGTGTCTATTTTGTTGTTTATCTGTTTTATTAATTACATTTAATAATGACGGACCAATATCATTAATTCTATCTATAGCAGCTATTTGTTCGTTTTGAGATAAACTAAAATAACCACTTTTCAAACTAGTTTTTTGTTCAAACCATTCATCAAAATCTTTTGGTAAGTCTCTTTTTTGCTTGTTCTTTATTGCCTCTTCTATATCGTTTTCTAACTTTGCTAATGTTACTCCAATCTTTTTTCGAGTATCTTGTTCTAGTGCTGCTAGATTTTTAGTTGTTGCTTTTTCGGTTCGATATACTTTCATAATACTTCTAAGTTCTTCTACAGTATTACCTATTTCTTCAAATCTTTCTGGATAGTTTTCAAAATCTTCAGTACCACCATCAAGAGAGAAAGATATCTTACCATCTGTTAATTCTGTGCTATTTTTTAATACTTTCTCTGCTTTGTCATAAAGTCTTTTAAAATCTGTTTTCATAGTTTCCATATCTATGTTAGTTATCTTTGCTTCAAATTCTTTTCCTTTTTCATTACTTAAATCACCATTAATAACCATTTCTTTAATTTGAGAAATTTTGTCTTCTCGACTCATAGTTATATTGTTATAAATTTGTTCAGCTTTATCAACATTTATAGGGTCATCCATATTATTAAACAAACTACCATTTCGTAATTTTTTCATAGCCTCTGGATTTGTTACACCAAAACCCATCTTATCTAATTCGTCTATTCTATTTTTATTTTCTTGTGTATCTTCAATAGTTCCATTTTCATCAATTGTAATTTTTGTTCTTATGTCTAGTATTTTTTGTTCCCTTACTGTGTTATTATATCGCATTTTAAGCATTTCTTGGCTTATTTTATTATTGGATAACTTTTCTTTTAATTCTTTAAGGTCTTGCCCCATTGATTCATTAAGTGTAAGCCCATCAGCTTTTCTAAGTTTACCATATACATTATCTATGACATATTCTGCTAACTCTTGTTCATTTGCATCTGTATAAGTACTAGCTAAATTTTCCATTTTTTGTTTAAGTATTTCCCATATTCTACCAGTATCATAACCAGAATCTCTCAAAGTTTGTATTTCTTTTTGTATTTGGCTAGTTATATAGTTTGCATTAAATCCAGTTAATCCTTTTTCATCATTAGATAGTGCCTTATCCATTCCAATTTGAGCAACATAACCAGAAAAAGTTTGAACACTAGCCATAATATTCTCAGCAGCTTTTTCTATAGCAGCTTCTTTTAATTGCTCAAATTTTCTATTTATATGTCTTTGCGTTATCTGTTGCTTGTATTGATTAATTGGAACTAAAAAATTCTCTTGTAAAAAAGCACCATCAAAATTTGCTAAACCATTTTCTTGCATAAAATCTTGTGTGTTTTTATCTAGAAACTGTTGAAAAGCAGTACCATCATCTCCGACTAGGTTTTTTGATTCGTTTTGCCAAGCCTCATTTAACTGAACACCATAACGAAAAGCTTGAGCCTTTAAATGTTGTTTAGCATATGCTCTAACAAAAAATGGAGATTGAGTTTCTCTCATCTCTCCACTCTTAATCTTTTTAAGAGCCTCTTTTCTATCGTCTTCAGAATCTAATTGAAACTGTTTTAATCCTGCAGCTTCTTCGGCTCTAGCTGCCTCAACAGATTTTCTATCTGCAAATTTATCTAAAGCAGAATCAAAAGTAGAAAAGGCTCTAAGTAAACTTTCTGTTTTATTAACATCTACTGGGTTAAATTTTGTGGGAGCACTATATGTATCAGAATAACCAGATACACTTGTAGACAAGTTCTGCTGTAAATTAGCTAGGTTTCTTCTATCTACTATAACTCTACTCATCTGTTCTCCTTTATGGTATTGTTACGACTGGTGGTTCGTATGCACCAATGCGTTCTTGGTATTTATCATATCTAGCAAATAAGTCTCCACCAATTTGTAGTGCTCCTCCAATAACTGCAGAAGTCATACTTGGTTGTACACCCATAGGCATACTAGCAACTCTACCTTTTGCTTTAGTATATATAGCTTGATTTGCTCTATCTAAATCTCTTGATACATAATCAAAGTTTCTATCTATTTGTGCTTCGTTTGTTAACTCAGTTCTAATTATATCATCTTTTAATAACATTGAAGTTAGTCCTCCAATATTTGCATCTGCCTCTGCAGCTATAAATGTACCTAGAGTTTGTTGTGCTTTTATTTTATTTTGAAATTTTTGTTGTGATGCTGCTGCTGCTTCTCTTATTTTCTTTTCAGCTAAACCTTGAGCCTCAAACAGCATTGCTTGTTCAGCTAGTTGCTTATTTGTTATTGCTTGGTTAGTCTGTGCTCTTGCCATAACATTAGCAGTTTTCTGGCTGCCGATTGTCTGCATAACTGTCATAGCTGTAGAGGCTACACCTCCTACAATAGTTACTCCTAAAGAAGTTGCTGCTGCTGTCGATGCCCCTGCACCTAAAAACACTCCTCCTATTGCTGCAAAACACATATAATATTAACTCCTTATTTTTATAAATTCATAGAATGGTTTTTTACCTACTCCGTGTTGTTCATCTAATCTGACAAAAGAAAATCCAAGATACTTTAACCATTTAATAGCTTTAGTATTTTCTTGACTAACATAATTAGTTAGTACAGAATACCTTAACATAGTTGAATCAATCCATTGCTTACTCTGAATTAAAAATTGTCTGGCAATCTTTTTTTGATAAATTCTTTCACTTGATAACATCCAAGGAACACCTATGTTTTTAAAGTTTGCAACACCAAATATTCCTATAATGTCCTTATTATCATCAATCATTGTATTACATTCTTCAGAAGAACCCATACAAAAAGCTATAGCAGGTAAAGGTTCTAATCCGTGAGATGCCATTATTTCATCTCTATCTGCTTGTCTTACATCTGGGGCTAGTCTGTTAATATCCTCAAGTTGGCTTGGTCTGTAGTGAGCCATTACAATCTCCTAGAACGCAGAGTATAGAAACCCTCCCACTCAGCAGACTGAAATATGCAAGGGAGAAAGCTATTACTTTCAAGTTCAACTTTTACAGAGTCTGCTCTAGATAAAACTGGAAAAGAAAAAGTACCACTATCTATTGATACCTTTCCTATCACATTGTTCAAGCTACCAATATTTCTACCAGTAAATCGCCTAGTTTTTGCTGCTCGTTTATCTGGTGTTACTTTACATTCAAAAAAACCACTATCGTTATATACAATGTTCCAGTTCTTAATTGACAGCCTACCAATAGTTATTGGAGCATTGTCTCTTTTAATTACTTGCTCAGAGAACTCATATTTAAATGTAAAAGGTACACCTGCATAAACAACTTTATTAGCAGCTAAAGCAGTTGCTACTTGAGATTGTGTTATTTGTTGTCCATCTTGTCTAACATAAATAGTATTTGAATCTGTATAAGGTACAGTAGTTGTACCACCATTTGTTAATTTTACTCGTCTATCTAATAGAATAGGATGATTAGCATCTGTTACATCAACTGCTTCATCTTTAGATAAATTTATTTTTTCTAAACAAACATCTGTTCCTCTTTTAATTAGAATAAAAATTTCTGACAAGTTAAAATCTACATTCAATAAGCTTCCATCAAACTTCCATTTTGACCAAGCTGACTGTAATTTATCTGTGGCACTCCAATAATACTTGTATACATAAAGAGTGTCAGCAGAATCATCAGTAAGAAGTAATAATGCATCTTCATTGGATGATGCTTTAAGTGAAATAACTTCGCCTTGAATATAAGATGGGATGTGAGCAGTAATATCAGCAGCATCATTAACTGTGTTTGTGTTTGATGAATTGTCAACAAAGTATTCTCGTACACCAGAGAACTTACCTCTATTAGTTGGAAAGAAAACATATTTACCTGCCCCTACTGGCTTGGCTCTTAGACTAGCCTCAAACTGTGTCGTTACATCAATAGAAACTGTATCTGGGGCTAAGAATTGTTCTGCTCTTAAAACAAACTGAGTCAAGTCAGAAAATAATAATAATTGTTCGGAAAATGGTACTGCGTGTCTAAGAATTGACACTTGGTTATTTGAGACTGCTACATCAATAGGAGCAGAATCTACAAATGTAATTACAGTATTTTGAAAGAAATTAAAGTATTCGCCAACTTCTGAAAGAATAACATTTTCATCAGACAGCATTCCTAGTCTATTTCTGTGAAAGAATAAATCATTTACTTTAAAACCAGTAAAAGATGGAAAGGGGTTTGTGTCATCATCACCTGCTTTTCTATCTTTCCAAGATGCTTGTGTAAATAAAAAAGTTCCATCAGCTTGTCTGATAAGTTGATGAGGCATTGTTGTTTTATCAAAATTAATTTCTAAGTCTGGTGCTACTCTTTCTTTCCATACTAATTGACCATTACCATCTGGGTCACTAAGTTGTACATAATAATCATCTTGTCCTTTTTCATTGTCACCTATAACTTCTATAAGAAATCCCTCTTTACCTCTTGGTGGTAAATCATCAAAGTTAGCTGTCTGTCCTTTAAATGCATAAATAAAAGTATCACCTCTAGAATCAGAAGCTTCTACTTCAAATGCAGCATTATCATCTCTTTTTACATAAAAAACATTATCTAATAATTCTGTTGTAAATCCTGCAGGTAAAACTCCAGTAAGAGTTGTTGCTAAATCTGACATAATAGTATTAGTTCTTACATCGCCTTGGTTTGCTGCATTAGAACTATCTAAAGTTGTTTTACTAGCTGAATAAGTTGTACCTTGATATTTTACTCTTATGGTAAAGTCAGTTTTATAATCACCTTGCCTTACATAAAACAAAGCCTCTTCTGGTCTTACTGGTGATTTATTTGTTGTATCTTTTGCTACTACTTTATTTTTATTAACAATAAAAGTAAAATCAGCTATTGTTGTTGCAGTTAGTTCTTTTGATGGGTCAGTTAACCCACTAAGATAACTTATTGCTCCACTTGGACTTTCTGTAACTGTTTGTTCTAAACCATTTTTGTCATATACTTTTAATACATTATTTGTTATTACTAATATATAAAACTCATTTTCATCTCTACGAATTGTATGAATAAAACCATTATCTATATTTGTAGGAACATTAGACAAAGTTTTTATGTGTTCACTACTAGGTCGTTTTTTTAAACCATCTACAACAGTTGAAAAACCATTCTCTTGTAGTTCTGCTTGAGTTTTAAGACGCAGAGATGGAGGCTGTTGAGATACACCATTGATAAGGTTTGGGATTGATGCAGATACTAAAGCCATTACAAGACACCCCCACCAGTTCTATCAAGAACAGAAACTACAGAATAGTTATCAAATATGGTGGTGTCTAGCACTTGGTTGTCAGAGTCTTTTAATTCTACTAATGCCATTAATTCATCTCTCTCTTGATAAATATGTAAGTCATTAGAAGAAACAACTCTGTCTTGGAAAATTCTGGCTGCTCTTATTGTTATATATCTACGAGCAGCTTCTGGTAAATCTTCAAAATCTAATAATACTACTGCATTCATCAAAACTTGTGTAATATCATCATCCATAAAAAATGAACTAGATGCTCTATTATATAATTTTGTTCCTCGTTGTACAAGTTCTAATTTATCAGTTTTATCTTGAGCCATATCAATTCTTAAAATATTTGATGGTATTTGTATTTGTTTATTTGTATCTGGCACAAACTGTCTTTTTAAGTCAGTATTAAAAGACCAACCCATAGACTGCACTTCACGATTTACAGAGTTAAGAATAGTTTCAGCTTGTTCTGCATCAACCAAACCAGAAGTAAGTGAGTTAACTGGACTCTCGCCAATAGCTGAGAGCATTGTATTTATTGCTTCTAGTTTAGTTGTTGTTGTCAGAGCCATTATGCTTTATTCCTTTCTTTTGCATTTTTTGCTTGTTCAAGAAGTCTTCGACCTTTTGCTACTGCTGATGCTTTATCACCAGAGTGCCCCCAAGCTTCTAGTGAGAGCTTTAATCTCGTCTTCTTCCCATCTTTGTTTAGTGGTCCTGCAGAAGACCCCATCCTTACTAGGAAAGAGCCTTTGCGTTTCTTTTTTTCTGGGCTGTCTGCTGCACCTCCTACTGGAGGTTTTAAATTACCACCAGTTTTTTTGTTGTAAGAATCACGACCTTTTTGGTTCAATCCTCCTTTTGGATTTTGACCCTCTTTTCGTTGCCACGCAGGTGTACTAGCCATTAGAACACCACCCATAATAATGTTGATACAAAAATGTAAGTAATCATATTCTATACTTTCTCATACCAGAATTAGTTCTCTGTTTTGGCTTATCTTTAGCAGCCATAATTTTTGTTTGTATTTCTTTTGGCAAAGTTTTTTGTTTAGCAGTTAGACCACTTTTCTTTGCTTTATCTTTTTTATGTTGTTCTTTCCCTGCTTTAGTGTAGGGATATTTTTTTCCGTCTAATTTTGGCATTATACTCTGTACCTCCTAGTTTTGTTTGAGATTGATTTTGGTTGTTTACTAAATTGCTTTCCTGCTCTTGTGTCTGCTTTTTTCTTCCGATTAGTCGCTGCCCTTTCGGATGGCGATAACGCAGCAATCGCTTTCTTAGGTAAATACCTTGATTCACCTTTTTTACCTGCATATTGCCATTTTTGTCTACCCCACTTTCGTAGTTTATTGTTTGACTTTTTTGGTCCAGAATATGAACCACCTGCATCTTTATAATATTTTACTGCAAGTTGCATAGCCCTTGCTGAGTGTTTACCACCCATTTTGGCTCTTGCTCTGGCTTTAGCTGCAGCCCATTTTTTAGGGTCTCGCTTTGTGGCAGTACTCATTGTACTGCACACGCATAAGCATTGATTTCAAGACCAACACTTACCTCTGTTATTTGTGGTTTATTCCAAGACATATTTTTCTCCAAGTAAAAAGAGGAGTCCTTTCGGACTCCCCTAGTTAGTATTATTAGGCTTCAGATAGTGCGATAGCAGCAGCAGGTCTAAGAATGTTGTGACCCATTGCATACTTAGCAACCATCAATGTACCTTGACGATTAATTTGGTACTCGCTTTCTACTCCAAGGTCCATAAGCTTAACAGTAGCTACGGCATCTTTAGTCATTACTAGACCTTTTACTTTAGCAGCTAGGTCAACTAAGTTAACACTATCTGTAGTAGTATTAGTAATGTCATATGCAGTAGTTCTGCCAGAACCTGCAGTATTAGCAAGTGGTCTATTACCTTTAGACTGACCTTTATCAGAGCCAGATGTTTCAATAACATCAGACACTACTAAGTGGTTAGACATATAAATAGGCATACCTGCAATTTGTGGAACAACTGCAGATGCTACTGAGCCAGTACCACCAAAGTCACGATTCATATAGACCAGTTTATTACCATCAGTTACATCCAATAACGCATAGTATTGGTCTGGTGGTAATACTACAAACGCACCATCAGTTGGAACATTTTTCTTATCGAATTCTTTCTTTGCATCAAAGATAGACTTTGCTAGTTTAGCAGGGTCTGTAATATCTGCTGATGCAGAACCGATAGTCACATTATCTGTGAAGTCTTCTTCAGAGAATGCTTTGTAGTCTTGAACAAGAGCAGCAGCCCTTGTTGCGTTAGTTGCTAGAGCAGCTTTTAGTGCTGTTCTAATTATGTTTTTGTCAGCCTCAGTTGCCAAGGCAATTCCTGCCTCTTTACTGTATGTTGACCTTACATCGTAATGATTGATTGCCTCGTCAATGTTTGGCACAAATTGAGCCGAGATTAACAAATCGTCAATTGTTACGATTCTTTCCGATGCTCGTATCTTACCACCAGTAATTTCGTTGCCAGGGGTGTGATACTCAGCACTTGTTCTACCTAAGAATGGAAAGGATGCTGACTTACCTTTAGTAATAGTTCGAGTCCTCATAAGAGGCATCATAATATTTTTTGCTTCAAATGCAGTAAGAACTTCTCCTGCATACAGCTTTAAAAACAAATCACGAACATCACCAGTAAGGTTAGTCTGTCCTAATCTACTCACATCATAGGCAGGATTGGATGTACCTTGCATAGCCATAGTTATCCTCCTTATTAGTTATAGCAAGTTGATATTGATTTATTATTACAAAGTTCTGCAAGTTTCGTTCTCTAAGATTATCCCTCGTAAGGGGTCAGAGATACTAGTCTCTTTTAGTATTTGTAACTTGTGTCGCAGTTGCGACAGTTAGAGTACAGAAGATTTTCGTAGCTTTTCAGCTACTTGACTTCTATACGCAGGGTCTTTTTCGTATCTTGGGTCAGACATCGCTGCAGTAATTTCTGCCAGACTTTGAAAGTTCCCTACTGTTGTATCGCCTACTTCACCTTTTACAAGGTTTGGTTCGACACCTACACCAGAACGATAGCGAGAATGGAGACCTTGGATTGCAAACACAGCATCTTGAGGGTTACCAGTATCAACAGTTCTGTTAAATACTTCTTGCTCATCTGCTGTTAAGTTATTTGCAGCCCAATCCATCATATTTTTGTAGGATTCTTCTCCTCCTACTAAGTTATAGGCTTGTTGCCTAGTTTGGTCTACAAGAGCCATTTGTCCATCTATAAATGAGTCTACCACATCTGATGGTATACCTGCATCTTCTAGTTGGTCATACTGCTCATCTGAGAGACCACCTTTTTCCCAAAAGTCTTGAGACATAGCACTATAGTCAATTCCGTGTGCTTCTAGTTCATCAATAGCTGCATCTTTGTTTTCCAAAGCTGCCTCATTGGCTTCTTCTCGACTTGAGTGAAACTGTTGCTCCAGTTCAGAATAAGCTTTTGCCATATCTTCTGGAGTGTTAAATTTTTCTGGTAGCCAGTCTGGTCTATCTTGGACTTCTTCTGTAGCAGGTGGCTGTATTGCAGCTTCTGCTTTTTCTACCATTTCTTTTTGATAATTAGGGTCTTCTTGAGTTTCCCCTTGATATGTATTTAACTGTTCAGCCATATTACTCTTCAACTCCTTGTTGTTGGTTTGTTTCTTGCATTTGACTCTCCATAGAGTCTAGCATTCTTTCTGCTACTGGTCCACCTCTTTGAGCCATACCAGATATAGTGTCTTCTAGTTTATTCATAGATTGCTGTTGCATCATTTGTTCTTGTTCTGCTTGTTTTTGCTCTGGTGTTTTTATTAAACCTCCAGTATCAATTCCTAACGATGCTCCTAGTCTATCTATATAATCATCAACATTAAGACTAGACGCAATTGTCTCTGGTCCTAATGGTTGTAGATATTGTAAAAATTGTGCTAATTTATTTAAATCTTGTCCTCTTCCTAAAGCTTCAAGTCCAGTTACAATTTGTGGCTTAACTGTATCTTTTGGCATTTTAGGCATTTTTCTTTTTTTCTCTAGCCTATCTAATATTAACTCAACTAGTGGATATTGAAATTCTTGACTAAGAATAGAATAAGTACCACCAAGTGCACTTTCTAATTCTTGTGCCATAAATCTTATTTCTTCTGCTGTTACTCGTTCAGCTTGTCTTTGTACAGAAGAATTAAGTAAGAAAGCAAAAGATAATCGTTCAGTAATTCTTAATCCAGTTTCTTGTGCTACTCTAAAATCATTAAATTTATTTACCTGCAAAGTCGTTACATCATTTGCATCGCCTTGTACAATTGCTCCATTTGGTGCTTTAGCTAATGTATTTTGTTTTGTTGTTCCGTTAGGTCTAACTAAGAATAATACTTTAGAAGAAGCAGCACTACCCTCTACAATGGCTCTAGTTAAAGCTTCAAGACTTCTTAAATCTCCTATATATTCTTCTACAAACCCACGACCATAGTCTTCACCATCAATTCTAGTAAATCGTAAAGGAATAAATGGATTTTTATTTAAAGGATAAAAACCCTCTGAGTCTGGTACAATCATACCTTTTACTTCTTGATGTATATGAAACTTATCTTCTTTACGACAGACATAAGTATACAAATCAAGATTTTTGTTATTATAATCTGCTTCTCTTTCTTGAGTAATATTATCTGTTTGAGTAAGCATTAGTCGTGCTTTTTCTGGTAACATAACTGGAGATACAGACTCTTTAGTTATAATCTCCATTACATTTCCCATAGTGTCTCTTTTTACGACATATCTATCTAATCTAAATACTTTCATTGCTCCCTCAGTTTTTGGGAAAAACAACAAAGCATTACCTGCTACAATCAATTGTTTCAATGCCTCATATACTGGAACACGAATTGCAGTTGATTCTATTTCCTGCATTGATGTTCTTTCTATTCTTGACAAAGCTTCTTCAATCGCCCCTCTTGCTTCTTTACCTGCTATTTTTTCAATATCAAAATCATCAATAATTAATCTAAAGAAAGGTGAATTAGGTGGTAAAAGAGTAAGTAATAATTTACTAGCAAGATTGTTTACACCTCTTGCACCAACTGCTTGGTAAGGTGTTTTATAGTTAGTATAACCACTATGACCCTCTGGTGGCATAAGAGTTGGTACAGTCAACTCTGCTGCATCTCTTGCTCTTTGCAGAAAAGAATCTCTGTTAGCAGCAAGGTTTGCGTATCTACTAGCTATAGATTTAATTTTGTCCATATTAAGTAACCAATATTACAAATAATAGAAAAATTATAATAGCAAGATACATAGGTTTATTGCAATCTATACAATGCATCCAGTCTTTTACTTTATTCCAATATTTTTCAATCATATTTAACCTCTCGGAATGTTAAGCCCACCCATAGTCAAAGAAACATTTTTAGATTTTGTAGAACCACCACTTGATTCTATACCTAGTCCTACTACTTTTCTAGGCTTAATCAAACGATTATCTGTTTTTTTCTTTTTCTGTGGATTAGCAGTTGTTATATTTAACCCAGTTTTCTTTTTCTTAGTTTGTTTAAATTCATTAGGAACAACAGCACTAACGGCTCTAGTGTTATTCTTATTTTTTATATTACCAGAAAAAGCCATAAAAGGTATACCCATATCTTCTACATATTTTTTTTGTATTGCTGATGCAGATTGCATATCTTTTGCTCCTTGACTTAAAGCATAAGCCATTCCGTGCATATTTCCAATCCCTATTGCCTCTGCAATATTTCTGTATCTTTTAGCCATATTGGTTAACTAGACTCTGGTATGTTGATACCAGTTTTTCCAGACCCTCCAACATTTGCTACATTGACATCAAGACCAACTCTGAATCTTCGTTTTCCCATTCTGTCTTTTCGTCTTTGTGCTGATGGACTTGGTACTGCATCATCGTCAGCATCTACTGCTTTTGCAGAACCTCTTCCCTCAATAGCAGCTACTGGTGTAGAAGCTTGTCTTTTTGGTTTTGGAGCAGGTGCAGAACCACCACCTCCACCTCCTCCTCCTCCACAGTAACATACAATTTTGGAGAGGATTTTGTCTTCATAATCAAACATTTGTTCCTCGCTTGTTAATTATTATTAGTTTGTTTTTTTGGTATAGATAGACCAGTTCCCTCAGATAAATTAGTTCCCAATGTATTTTGTTTTCTATCTACTCGGAACTGTTTTTTACCATCCCTTTTCTTTTTCATAGCTGCAGAATCAGTATCAATAGCTTCAAAGTCAACTTCCTTTGCAGTTACTTGTGGTACTGCTGCAGGAGGTGCAGGGGGTGGTGGGGGAGTTGGCATCTTTGGACTTTTCATAAAGCACATAGTAGTTTACTCCTCATCGTCTATGTTGGTTAATTGTCTTACCTTTTCAATTACTGACTGCTGACCTTGTAGAAATCTTAGCTTTTCAACAGAAATATTCTCGTCTTTAGGTAGCTTATCTGGAAACTGCCTTTCTAAGTATTTTAACACATCGTTTGATATTAAAGGTTTATCCGTCAATAATTTCATAGGTATTTCCAATACTGTCCAGAAAAACAGAGAGGATTACTATTAAATAACCCTCTCTGCCCACTATTTTGACAAGAAAGAAATATAACTATAATTCACACGAATTACCAGTACAAGCTAACTCTTGAGAACTAGTAGTCATATCCTTGACTTCCCTATACTTTGAGAAATCAATTGTAGGCATAGTATCAGATAACTTTTTAAATTGCAAGTTATTTATTTTTTCATATGGTGCTTGTACATATGAGTGAGAATCATCTTCTTTTGGTAAAAATGAAACACCACATATGTCATCAAAATGTTCATATACATATGCACCTACTTCCATCCATTCTTCTTCACCTACATATACAGTAATTGATGGATTATGTTCACACCATTTTTCTCTGTAAGCTTTCCAAAGTTTAAGTTGGTCAATAGCATTTAACTGTTCTTTCTTTTTGCTATGTGTTGGACTTTGTATTGGAAAAGCAAATACATAATTATGTGGGTTGTAAGAATCTTTTTCATACGGCACTCCCTCTTTTATCATCCAATCTGCGAGAGGGTCTTTAGTATCTGTTCTTACTCTTCTAATATAATAATCAGAATATCTTGGATGTATACCAGATGCACAATCAGCTAATTGAGATACTGTGCCACTAGGTTTAACACAAGTTGTAGCAGTACTTTGATTTACTCCTAATATCTTTGCCCACTTTTTATTTGTGTCAATAACTACTTCTTTTAATTGATTTAATATATCTGTGTTAGTAACTTTATCTACATCAGCTAATAACTCATTATCTAAAATCCCAGTCATAGAAACACCAAGCAATCTTTCTTCTTCCATATTCTTTTTCCATATAGGTCTAAGATATCTTATGTCAGTAAGAGTAGATTGTATTGTTCCAAGAAAAGATGCAACTTCTGCTTTTATTTTTAAAGTTTCTAAATCATCCTTTGGTTTAATAATTATCTCAGAAAGATTACAACATTGGGATGGTCGTAAAATTATTTCACCACAAGGGTTAGTTCCAAAATAATAGTCGTGTTTTCTTCTACCAGTTTTTTTTGATTGTTCTCTAGCTGCTTGTCTGTTAAACACTCCTCGTTCTCCAGACTTAGAACTATATAGAGCAGACCACTCTTTTATAAATCCACCCATCTCTGGTTTTCTATTATAAGCAATACTATTATTAGCATATGACCTATTAACATTCTCAGTCCACCAGTCTCCCATTTTACAGTTACGCATCCTATCATCTACCATATCTGACAAACTAATCATTGCTGACCTACGAACACCACCTACTACAACTGCAGCAGCTACTGCACACATAACATCGTGGGCTTCTATACTTGTTAACTTTCTTCCTGCAGCTTTTTTAAATGTGTTGACTGTAAACCTAAATAAATTTTCTAATGGCTGTGGACCACTTGCTCTACCACCAAATGTTTTAAGCCTTGCACCTGCAGGTCTTATTTTTGACAAATCCCATTTTGGAATCTCTCCTGCATACAATCTAGAAATTAGTTTTCGCAAACCTTTTGCCCAACCTAATTTACTATCTTCTACTACAAAGACTTCTTCTGTCTCATTGAGACACTCTGGTATATCTGGTAATTTTTCTACGCATTTTCTTTCAACAGAAAAACCAACACCAGTACCACACATAAGAACATACAGACATTCATCAAATGCTTTTGGGTCATCAACAGTCATATAAGAACAGTTATAACCTGCAATATTATCTCTATCTAACGCAGGACCTGCTGACATAATGGCTCTCATTGATGGCACTACTTCTAGGTCTTTCATAAAGACAGAATATTGTCTTAGTTGTTTTTCTGCCTTGGGTAACTTCTTAGCAAAGTAATTAACATATCTGTCAACACTCTCTTCCCAAGTTTCTCGCCTTTGTTCTTCTTCAATAAATCTAGCATAGCGAGATATTGCTATAAATTTTTGGTAAACATTCATCATCATTTGCCCTCCTCTTTAAGTGTTATTAAACGATTTAGATACCAATTTGCTTTTTTCAAATCTTCTACTGGACTTTTGTTTTTGTGATTACATCTCCACAAATACTTTATGATGTTGCCTCTAAGGTAATGTTCAAAACCATCTCCAGTCATTTCTTTGATTGCATCTATGCACTCCAACTTAGAATGCGTATAGTGCGATGGACTATTTATTTTATCATCTTCTTTCATAGCTTTAACTACATTATAATACATTACTCCCCCAAGTCAAATGCATCTAATAGACCTCCTGCATTTTTATGAATTTTCATATTAGTAGGAGAAGAGAATTCAATAATATCTATTTGAGCCATAGGAGGACTCCACAGAGTATTCATTGTGTCCACAGTTAGAATGTGTGCTAACCTTGCAGTCCTAATTGCATCTTCTTCTGACATCTTAGCTTTTTTGTAAGCATTAGTAACTTGTGCCCAAAGCCAGTTTTCATCTGCCTCTACTCCATCTTTAGGTGTCAAAAGTTTTTCAGCAGTAACTTCTCCTATGCCTCTAACTCCTTTGTAATTATCAGCGACATCGCCAGTTAGTATTTGTTTATAAAAATTTTTCATAGCGACATCTTTTTCTATTTTTACTACTTTTCCATCTATAAGATGTTGACCTGCAATTTGTCTAAGGTCTTTGTCTGGTGACCATATAATATATTTGTCTGGGTCTTTTGTTGCATAAATACCAAGCAAATCATCAGCTTCAAGATGCTCCATAGATTTTGCTCTATGTTTCTTTTTTAGGTGAGCACGAACTGCAGGTAAACATACTGGTTTTCGCTTATCAGTTCTGTTTGCTTTATATTCAGTATCTATTTCTTTCCTAAATACTTTTTTACCAGAAAGAAATACCATTTTCTTTTTACATTCAGATTGCTCCATAAGATTATCTATAATCTCATCAGCTTTCTGGCAAGTCTCAGACTCAAAACTATGCAGAGTCCAAGTATCATCATCCCATTGTATAGGATGTTCTGAGGCAGATGCAGCTTGATATGCTACAATGTCTCCGTCAATCAGTAGTACTTTTTCCATTTTTTTCTCCAATCTTTGGTACTAGGTTTTTATAAAGTTTTAGTGTGTCTTTTGCAAATAGTTTTGATAAATTAATTAGATACATTTTAGATGCATAATTATCACCACCATTTACTATTTTTTCGTAATCTAAATTTTTTATAACTTGTTTCAATACTTTTACATCAAATACAAGTGTACAAAAAACTTGACTACCTACTGAAAGATTATGAAACCAGTAATCAGCTTTTGTAGCTGCAATCCCACTTGGTTTTCCATAACTTTCAAATTCGATTGCTATATTACCAGAACGAGTCCACACATCTCTTTCTGTTTTTACTTCAATCTTTTTATTCTCAAGCATATCAAGAATCTTATCTTCGTGAAGCTTTCCAAAAGCAAGGTCAATATCAAAATCTTTACGAGTTTCTTTAGTGGGTCTCAGCCCAATTCTTTCCGATTTTGAATTCTCCGTCAAGGGGAACTCTGAAGTTGTAGTATTCCCCTGCTTTTTTGATTGCTTCGACACAGATTTTACCAATTTCCTCTCCTTTATGTTTTTTAACTAACACCTGCACTTCATCGTGTACATAAGCTACTTGTTTATAACAACAGCCATCAAGAAACCCTTTTTCTTTTAACAAATCGTGAAATATAACAATCCATCGTTTTGTTAGAATTGCTCCACAACTTTGGAGAAGAGTATTTAATGCTGCGTGTGGGTGCATAACTGGTATTCTTCTTTTATCTATACCATAAATATACCCATTTTCTGCAGTTTTTTGAACAGATTCTGTTAGATTTTTTAATGCAGGTATCTTATTAAAGAACTCTGCCTTTATCCTGCTACCCTCTTGGCTACCTTTACCAATAATCTTACCAAGTTTCTCGTTCCCTGCCCCATAAATGAGAGCATAGATGAAAGTTTTGGCATTATCACGAGTTGGTAACCCTGCTGCATTCTGGTTAATTGTATGGATGTCATCGTTAACAACCTGCTTACCATATCTACCATTATCCCAGTTAGCCATATAGTGGGATAAGCAACGCAACTCCAAACTACTAGCATCACAACCCATAAGGCTGTAGTCATCATTAGCATAAAACAAACTACGACAATCCACCCCATATGCAGCTTTGACACTAGGTATTTGAGCCATATTCGGGTTCTTGTGTGTGCACCTTGAAGTGTATGTTCCCATTGGGTTAACATATCCATTTATCTTTCCTTTCTTTACTAGTTTTAACCAAGCTTGTTTACCCTCGGCAAGTTGTCCTAGTCTTTTTTGTATTGTTAAATATTTAGTTAGTATTTTTGCCTCTGGATAATCCAAAGAACTAAGAACTTTTTCATCTACTTTAGGTAACCCAGTCTCTGTAAAAATTTTTGGTTTCCATTCATACTTTTCTTGTAGCATTCTGGCTATATGTTCTCTACTATTGGGATTGAACTCAGTAACAGTTCTCTTAATAGTAGGTACACCTTTTTCATATCCAAATTTTTTACTATTGACTTTTGGTACAAATTCTTCCTCGTGTACCCAGTCCTCTACATCTTTTTTTAAGTCTGTCGCAATGCGACACCTTTCGTCATTTAATTTAGAGAATAGTTTTTGTGCTGCCTTTTCATTAAAAGGAAAGCCGTGTTCTTGTTGTGCAAACAAAATTTCTTGAATTCTATGCTCTAGCTTAACTGCATCTTGAGAATACTTTATGTTCTCAAATTTTTTATACAGACAAGTATTTAACCAAACATCTTGTTGACAATATTGTAACATATCTTCAGAAAAAACAGAAAAATCACTTTCTTCTGCAAACTTTCCTTTGTTTACACCTATTCTATACCCCCAAGCTTTTAGACTGTGTGAGCCTATAAGTTGTGGTGGTAAACTACCTTTTCTAAATAATTTAAAGTCTCTATTCTTTCTATCTGGAAAATATAATCTACCCAGTACGAGGGTATCAAACACTATTGCTTTTGGTTCTACATCATATAGTTTTTTTATAACTGGTAAGTCAAAACATATAATATTGTGACCAATGAGAACTTCTGCTTTCTGTAGAAATTCTATACCATCTCCAATAGTGTCCTCTTTAAAAATGTACTCTTTATCATTGTCGCTGACATCTCTGGCAACAATACAATGTATCTTAGTAACATTCTCTAAAAGTCCGTCAGTTTCTATGTCAAATACTAGTTTCATTTAGTTCATCCTTTTCATTAAAAGTAATATCATCTATAGCATCTTTATCAGTAATAGTCAACTCACTCATACGAGCAGTATGTTTGTCATAACCTAACTTACAAGCTATGCCAGTCTCTCCAGTCCACCTATTCTTTAATACTCTTACAGTTGTTGTAGGAGAATTATCAGATAAGTTTCTTTCACAACCAATACAAATATCTGTTAGTTGTGCAATACCACTAGAACCTCTTAGTTGACCAAGACTTACTCTTGCTCCATCAGTATGGTCTTTACCATCTGGTCTTTTTAGATGTGAAACTAGTATCAAACCAACTTTTAGTTCTTCTACTAGTCCTCTTAATTTTGTCATAGTATTATCAATAGTTCGTCTTTCATCTCCCTCTGATATACCAGATACAACAATACTAATATGGTCAAGAACAATAAAAGAACACCCACAACCATTAGCAAGGTATCTAATCTTAGCCAATAAATTATCTGACTCAGTAGAACCCCAATGGTCATAAAGATATACTCTACCAGTTCCTAGTGTTTCTTCAAAGGATTTTTTTAGTTCCTTATCAGTTACATCAACATTACCAAGGTGTAGTGGCTTGTTAAGTGCAATAGACATAAGCCCAAGGGCTGACCTCTTTACACTTTCTTCAAGAGCAATATAACCAATTGTCTGTCCTTGATGTAGTAAGTAATGTGCAATCTCTCTACATAGTTGACTTTTACCTACACCAGAACCTGCAGTTATAGTTACAATCTCTCCTTTTCGTAATCCAAGTGTTTTACTATTTAAACCATTAAATGGATATTCAAATGATTCAGTATCATCTGTTGATGAAACTAACTCCCATAAGTCTGCTCCATTTACAATACCATCTGGTCTAAAGTCCTTGGCATCCCACATACAATCAATTAATTCATTTACCTTTCCTGCTACTAACATTTCGTTAGCATCTTTCATTGGTAAACTAGCAATCTTTGCTTTGTTGGGTGGTAATATGGATGCACAATCTTGAGCAGCTTTTCTTCCTGCCTCATCATTGTCAAACATAAGAACAACTTTGTCGAATTTATTTAACCACTCCAAAGCTTTAGCGACATCTTTTTTTGCCCCTGCTGCTCCGTGAGGTACAGAGACAACAGCCCATTTATTATTTAAGGCTTGGCTCATTGACAGAGCATCAATCTCTCCCTCGACCACAGTTACTTGTTTACCACCATCTCTCCATAGCCATTGACCATACAAAGATACTTTCTCAGTCTTACCAATAAATAAAAAATCTTTGTTAGGAAATCTTAATTTTTGTGCAATGACTGTTCCTTGATTATCTTTATAGTTAGCAATTTGTACTGCTTTACCATTGTAGTTACCTACTTGATAATCCCATTTTTTGATTGTAGCTTGATTAATACTTCTCTTAGCTAATGGTTTTTGCTGACCATCAGTAATTAATCCTGCATTCACTTTTTCTCTCCTTTCTGTCGCAGTTGCGACACTAAACTCTTTTTCTGTATACCCACACGAGAAACAATATCCGTGCCCATCATCATAAATAGCAAAAGCATCAGAAGATGGGCAATTCGGACAAGGATTGTGAGTTAAGAAGTTGCTTTCTGGTTGCTCCACCATTCCCTCACATCGAAACAAGGGCACTCTTTGTCAGAAAATTCGTTATGTCCTACTACTTCTGCATCTGCATAAGGTAGTTTACATTGCCAAACTAGCTTTTCAAGAGCATCCCATTGCTCCTTGGTAAAATTGTTTTCAGCTTTGTTATGTTCATCGAGTCCACCTACAAGACAAATTGAGACACTCTTGTCGTTCATTCCCTTGCAATGTGCACCAACTGCATCCATATCTCTGCCAGTTTCAACTTCACCATTTCGCCTTATGACATAATGATATCCAATTTTTCTCCAACCTCGTTGCCTATGCCATCTGTCGATGTCAGCAGCACCTATGTCCATATCGGCTCTAGTTGCAGCACAATGAATCATTATGTACTCAGTAGATTCTCTACTCATAACCACTCCTTTGGTATTAGTTTACTTGCGAATTTGAAGCCATATTTCTCGCACCATTCAGCACAAGTCATACGGCTTCCTTGCACCCTAACATTTGGATTTTGGAAAACAAACCTAATATCAATATTAGGATGTTGTTTTTTAATAATCCTATGTTTGCGTTGGTCAGCAGACTTGAACCACCCTTTAGCTTCAATAAATATTCCAGAGGGAAGTTTGAAGTCTGGAAGATAGTTTCTCTCCACAGTATACTGTAACTTCTCGCTTTCATATTCATACTCAACTTTTTGGTTGTCCAAGTCATTTGCTATACTCTCCTCAAACTTTGACCTAAAAGTCTGCTTCTTCTTTTTGTTCTTCAAAAGAGATGTCTTCTTCTTCATCATTTCCCCCAGTAGAGTTATTATGTGAATATCCATCTTCTTTCTTGAAACCTAAAGACTCAGCAGAATCATTGTTGTTGTCGTAAGGTACAAGATTCAATATTTGAACCCCAACAAGTTTGAGTGATACTGAAGCCCCCATTGTAGGAGTGTAGTACGGCATTGGGTTATATGCCACTTTGACATCAGACCCATTACCAATCAATAGTTTTTCAACTATTGGTTTGTTATTAGAATCAAACATAACGACCTTTTTTTCAACTTGACCATTTTTTGTTTGAATGATTTTTTTCTGTTTGAACTTAAAGTCAAGTTCTCCAGTTTGTTTGCCATCTTCAACAACCTCAACATAAGGTACTGTACCTTTTTTAATTTTTTTGTTGGGGTTGTCTGCAACAGCTTTAGCTACAGCTTGTTCGATTGCTTTATCAATATTAGCTTGTAGCTTTGTAGCATTTTCACCTTTGAGCCTCAAGCGAATAGAATATTCACCATCAGCTACAAATTTGGTATCTGCTACTGCTATTTTTGCCCATTGGGATTTACCCATAGGTGTTACTTGATATGCCATATTATTTTCTCCTTTCATCAATAATTTTATCAAGTTCGCTTACATCCACACCAAACTCTAAGAGTTTAGCGATTATATCAAGAGGTACTGGTGTGTAACTCTCTCTACAATTCTCGTATAACAAAATCAAAAAGTCTTTGTTCACTTTATCTAAATCTAACATAGTTAATTCTCATAGTCAACCCTCTCAGGACACTAACTAAAAAAGTAATTAGATTGTTTTACTATTTCCAAATCTAAATCACCTTTTTCTGGTTGAGGAGGTATCTCATCTGTTACCTCTTTTGCAAAAGTTTCAAAATCAGTTAAGACATCATTATTCTGGTACATTTCAGAAAAACTTTGTCTGGTTAATTTATGTAGTACTGGTACATAACTTGCGTGTACTCCATAAGAATCGTGTACCATTGCAAAGTCTTTTATTCCTACTTCTACACATTTGTTAATTGTTATTGTCATAGCTGCAGAATCCATAGAATGAATAAAATTTGGAGATGCTCCATTTATACTTCTTCTTCTGTCAGCTTTTGAAAAATCTTGTTCTCTTACTTGTGGTTTTATCAATGTGTTGTCTATGTATGTTGTTATTCTTCTTGACTTAGTTTCTGGATACATTTGTTGCACTAAAAATCCAGTAGGTGTCATCCACATAACTGGTAAATTTAATTTAGATATGTTTGAGGACACTTGCTGTAACCAATCCATAACTGTTCTAGCAGACACAATAACCTTTCCTATACACTCCCACACTATCTGTGCCAGATAAAAAGTTGGTTGCCATAAATCATTACCCCAAGGGTGCGTAATTCCAACATCCATTTTATCAACTATGTAATCTTCAATGTATTGTCTTGTTGAAAAAAGTTTACCACCATATGGAACTACCATAACTGGTCTCTTTGTAGTTTTTCTATTTATTCCAAACTCTAGCCATTGCCTAGCCATCTCATCGTGAGACTTTCTAGTTTCTAATACTTTTACAACTTCATTCGCAACATCTTGATAAATATCATTAGGTGTCTCTGACGGCACGAGATTTGTACTTATTGCTCCTACTCTGTCTCTAGCTATTGCTGAAAGATGTTGTAATCCATTATTTGAACCATCAAGAGAAACTGGAATTCTAGAATTTATATCCCCCAGTCTTAGATTTTTTGACAACTTACTTTGTATTTCTTTCCACTCAAAACAAAAAGCTAAAAACTGCCAAGGACTATCTGCATCTTGCCACCATTTATATTCGTAAGGATTTGTAGCAGTCTGAATAATTTTATCTGTGTTTTCTTCAACCCATCCATTTCTATTGTCAAAAGAAACCTTGTCTTCACCAAAACAATTTGCTCCGTGAACTGCTAACCAGTACATACCCTCTCTGGTCAACGGAGCAGTCTCAGCAAAACACAATAACCCTTTTGAATAATCTGGACCTTGGGGTGTTAGGAATGATGAAGCAACATATTTTCTACCTCTAAAATCATTCTGATATACATAATAAAAACAATCAAATTCTTTAAATTTATTAGCCATAGAGATTGTACGGATTACTTGTAGTCTTTTTGATGCCATCCTAGCATTTGCTTGATGTACTTTTGATGCTGCGTGTTTCCACTCTCGTAACTGTAAAAGTTCAGCTTCATTCATATCAGCTTTCTTTTTATTTGGAAAAGGAGATGGTGGAAGTGGAGCATCATCTTTAGACGGAAGTCCAGACCAACTATCTCCAGACTCCCATACTGTTTTCATCACATCCAAAACTTGTTTGTTAACTGCCCATTTTGTTTTTTGTAGGGCATTTATAGCATTATACTCTTCATCCATTTTATGATATTCCATCTCAGTCAAATACTTTCTGTTAGATGTTTTAATCATTGGTAAAGGTTTTATATGCCTTGTATGATATCCTCCAGAGTATGGACTAGTCCAGTCTCTAGGTTCAATTACACAAGGCATATATTTAGGAGATAATACTTCACCACGGAGATTTACGGAATTTATCCAATTAAGTGTTGTATCAGTTGGAGCAATGTGCAGTACTTTTTTATTTTTTCCATAAGTATGTGTTACTTGCTTTATGATGCCAGTTTTTGAAACAATAAGGTCAAGCACCTTACAACCCAAATGAAGTTTTTCTTGAATAGACCACACCTCATAATCAATCAAAGCTTTCTTATTCATAGTATGTATGATTGCGTATCTACGATAATATCTATTTGATGTTCTGGTATTTACATCTTTAACTAGTCTCTTAAACCACTTTGGTTCATTCTTTTCAAACAAAGCAAATTTGCATTGGTCTTCCAAGGCATTCGCAATGCTCATCGCACATTTAGTCAATGTCTGATTTTTAGAGAGACTATCGACCACTTGTTTCAACCCAATGTAGGCAGTCTCTTCTGGGTCTACTAACGAGAGTAGGTGAGCAGAGGAACTTAGTCTACCTGCCTTGCCCTTGAATGATTCTGTAAGGAATTCATCTATGCCATTGGCTACAGAATCAACACTCTTTTTCATTGCTAGAATTCCATAAAGAGTTGTAGACTCGTTTCCCTTTTCGATAGCCTTTCTAACTTCAGCACGATAATACTCAACACCTCGTGTCTGCATATCTGACTCAAGTTCTCTTTGAATACTATATAGTTTATTATTGTGTTTCATCATTCTCTCTTTTAGGTAGATGTATTACAACAAAGGAATTACAGTTAGGACAACTCAAGTGAGTCTCCATACAATATTCTTCGCACTCATCACCTATGTAATAATCATTATTCCAAAGTAGTTCTGTATTACAATGCCAACACTTCATACGGAATTCCTATCACATTTCCTATCATTTTACAACCACTACTTGTTTCGCATTACAAAGTAGTTGCGTATATGTGTGCCGACCATAAAAATGCACAATATTAACATTGGGTAGTGGTTTCCTTGTATTGTCCAAGTTATCCAAAACATTTGACAAAATAATCCAAAAAGTGGTGCATAACGACTTCCATTGCCATACAACCACACACTAATTACTGCTAATGTTGCACAAATTATTTCTAATACTAATATGTTAATTCTGTGTCTCCTTCTGAAAGACCATAAAAGGATTTTTTGTGTTCCCACAAAGGCTCATCTATACACATATATCCCCACATTTTTTCTGGGTACTTTTCTTTTAATTTTTTTGTAAGGGGTTCAAGTGTCGCATTGCGACAGTCTGGTACTTTCCCAATAAATTTTTCTGTGTACGGAGCATCTTTGTATCCGTGTAATATTATTATAAGAACCATTGCAGTTTTTATCATATCAAATCCTTTTTAAAAATTGTTCCTTGTTGTTTATATCCTAGTCTTTCCATAACTTTGTTATATTTAACATCGGTAAGACCATCATAAGTTACTGGGAAGTTTATTTGTAATGCTCCCCAGTCTATTGCCCACTTCTCAAAATCTTTTAACAGTTTTAATCCTGCTAAATGACTTTTGCCATCAGTAAACAATAATTCTTCTTGAGCAAAAAGGTCATCGCCCCATAGATAATTAGTTATGTATCCAAGTAAGTAAGCAACTGCCTTTTCTTCTCTGCAATAAACACGAAAGTAGCTGTGGTCAGAATCAATATAACCTTTAGCCCAAACACGAATATTGTCATCAGAATAATGGCTATTCTTGTAAATACTAGTGGAATGCATCTTACGAGCCAAGGGAAGAAGATATTCAATATCACATTTTGTCGCATCACGAATCATTAGACTTACCTTTATCTCTAACTTTTTGTAAGTCTACCATAGTATATCCATATTTATCCATCAACATTTTTTTAGCATAACTAGGGTTTGCTATACAATTTAAAAGTAATGTCTCTTCAAACTTTTTAATAGTATCATTCATTGTCATCTCTCCTTTCTTTTATTGCAAGTTGTCGTAGCCATTCATTGCCACCAAAAGGGAAAGCTATAAAACATTCGTACAAAAACTCTGCTTGTTTTATACTTATGTTCTTAGTAGATATAACACTAATATTTCTATAATCTCCCTCATCTCTATCTTCCCCAACCAAATCTATGATTAGGTTCTCATCATCATTTACATCAACATCATCTCTATGCATAAGATAGTCATAATACTCATTGAAACCATCAACGATTTTATATTGTACTAGTATTGGCATTAGTTACTCCTTTCTTTCTAAATGAATATCAAGTATCTCACATACTTCATCTACAGTATCACACCATAAGTCTTCGTACTTTTCTTTAACTTCTAAGTTTCCATTACTATCTTCAACATAAGCATAATCATTATAAGCATCTGCAATATGTCTATCAAACATAATGGTAGCTAACTCACAGTACAAAGCTATATAGTCTTCAGATTTTATTATAGGTTTACTCATCATCTTCCTCCTTTTCTAAATCAAATCTAATCCATACTGATACACCTGCTTCGTCTTCAAATCGTTGCATCTCTTCCCAATTAACTGGTGAGTATACTTCTAACCATCTGATAAACTCTTTAAATGTTTTAGGTTCAGTCATTGTTCTATTTAACTCATCTGTAGGTTGTTCATAGTCAGCATCACTACCACTACTACTGTATCCCTCATAAGGATATACTAAATTATCCCTTTCTATTACTTCAAGATGTTTAACAAGCATATCCAAACCTCTACATACACCATTATGTTCTGCTTTGGTATGGCTATCGTTTACCCACTCATCATCTGCTTTAATATCTGTTACTATATTTTTTATTCGTTCTAGTGTTGTATGCTTATTCATATTTTTCTTGTCCTTTTAGTTAATTAATTTATCGTAATCTAATGTTGCTTGTTTTATCTCATCAAGTAACTGTCGCATTGCGACACTCATATCAGATGGTAATACTTCATCGTCAACGGCAGTAGCAAGGTCGGACAAAAGAGCAACAAAATATGAGTTGTCTTCTGCCAGACCTTGCACTACTTGTCTGAGTATTAGATTCTCAGTTTTAAGAGTTAAATTGTTTTTCAATCCAACCCCTAAGTTTCTTTTGCGATGCAGTATGTTGAACAAGATGCCATAAGTCTGCGTTATCCTTATCTTGTACTGCAACAATATCGTGAGCATAAACACTACCTGCTTCTTTGTAGATACCCTCTACCATTGCAAGTCTGGTTTGTCCTCGTAGATTGTCCAACATAGTCGCATACCACCCATTGGATAGTAATATTCTATGACCTTTTTTGATGTCATTTGTCTGCACAAATCCTCCACTTAATTCAAGACTATGAGCATTTGCCAAAGCCCAATTCGTACTTTGTTGAGCATTATTCATTTTGCCCTCCTAAATGCAATAGTTGTGTTATATATGGAATCCTCAATGTACCTGCCATCTCTCCAGTCTTTCAACCAGTTGTAAAATGTAGGCATTGAGATGAAATAGTATTTAGCTAACTCTACAACCTTAACTCCATTGTTTTGATTAACTAAAAAGTATTCTACAATTCTCTTTTGCTCAGACTTTGAGTATTTAGAGTAATGCATATACTTACCAGTTCTCTTTGGAGGTTGAGGTTTTGGTAACTTGTCAGCACCTATGGTTAGTCTCTTAGGTGTCGCAGTTGCGACAGTAGTATCGTTAAAGATATCTAACTGTTTAAGAGTGTTAGTTTTAGTTTCTAGCAACATATTATATCTCCTTTTATTTAGTTAAAATTGCTATTATAGTTAGTATACCACAACCAATGAGGAAGTCAATAGGCACTCAACACCAATAGACTTGCTCCTCTTCAGTTATGAACCACTTGGGTGGCTTACCCTTGTGGATTTTACTCCTTGTCCACTTTGCAAAATATGCTTTTTCATTTATGTAATAGTTACGATATGCAGTTACTGTATCATCGCACTTGTATTCGTCTGGCATACATTGTGGTGGTTCAACCCAATCTCCGTCTGGACAAGGATTGATTGCAAGGAATTTTCTAAGTGTATCGCACTTGTGTACTTTGTGAAATCTCTCAAAATATTCGTGCAACAAATCAAGAAACAAACGATATGCAAATTCATATGTACGGCAGTTCTGTCTCACCCACTTAGTTGTAGGATGATTTTCGTATGCTCGTTTGTACACGGAATTCTTATACACGGAATTATGATAGTGATGGGCTGTGGACAGCATCTGGGCTGTCTCCAACACCATCTTGGGTATGTGCTTGTCGCAGAGGTCTTCTGCACATTTACCTGCTACTTTGTGTAGAAAAAACAAATTCATTTTAATGTCTCCCATTCTTTTAAGGTTATACCAGTCTTTATAAACTCTCTTTCGTCTGGTGTCAAGTTGGGGAATGCATCTTGAATCAATGCACCCCCTAACCATTTTTTCATTTGGGCTTCTGTTATTGGTAACTCAATAGTTCTAGTTTTACCAGAAATTATTGAAGTACTAGTTACTTCCATACTAGTTCGCTTATCAGTATTAATCCATTTACTCATCTCTACTCCTAACTTTATCTATTATGTCATAATCATAAAGAAATTTTTTATTATATATTTTTTGCACTTCCTCTTCTGTACATTCTTGAATGTCTGTTTCTATATGTGATTCTAGTTGTACATATAAATTAGTTAAGACAGCCGATTTTGAAGCAATAGCTTCTTCAGTACCCTCTTCATTTAACAATGGAGTATCTAAGTTAAGTCTTTCTAATACAAGGATTGCATCTTGAATATCAAACACATCGTCTAAACATCTACTCATTTTAGTTTTTCCTTTCTCTGTCGCAATTGCGACACTTAGTGTTGATAAATTGCAACACTTTTAGCTTTAATATTTGAACCACTACAAAGTAAACAATCATTGCAAGTAGTCCGTCTTCCTGCTTCTTTTGATGCAGGACAAAGAACTTCATTTTGTTTATCAAGTTCTTCATTCTTTTGCAGGACTCTAAAAGTCCTAATTTTTTTCTTCCAAAATTCTTTAGCTTGGGCATAAGAATCTGCACTAATCATACATTGGTCTGTTCTGACATCTGCATTTGGATTATTGGATTGATGAGTATAGCCAGTATTATTTTTAGATTTAGATAGTAGACTATCCCAGACATAACTAGGAACGGCACTAGGGTCACCATAAGTACCTAATCTGACAAATTGATTTGTACCTAGTTTTTGGATTTCATCGTGAGTATCAGCAACAAGGTAATTACCTTTTTCAAATGCTCGGAATGTTGCCAATACACCTTGATGTATTTTTACATAGCAAGTTCTTTTCATCGCTATTTTTCTAGTTGGGTCAGTTGTAGGGATTCCCCTATGCTTACAATCGCCACAGATTGAATAATCTGCACCAGTTTTACTAGCAAGTCTTGGGTCTATGCCAACAACAAGAATATAAGTTTGTGCCATATCCCCAGTTTTACTGTTTTTACTTGTTGGCAAGAAAACTACAACAATCTCCTTGCCGTCAAGTAGGGATTCACCTTGATAAATAATATATCCCTTAGTCATTACATCATCTCTTTCATAAATAGTAATCTAGCAGGTATTACTTTGGTATGATTACAGACATCACAACATCTACCCTCGTTTTTTAGTGGGTGAGGATTGTGTCCACCAAACCAGAATGGTTCGCCAGTCTTTGGGTCAAACTCTGGTGGAATTTTAAGACCACAAAGAACACAGTCTTTAGTTAGTTCTTCTTCTAATTGTTTTTTTGTTTTAGTATCTTGCATACTGTTTCTCCATTTAGTTACTGTCGCAAATGCGACACTAGGTTAATATAAGTATATACATAGTAGTACATAGTAGTACATAGTACTATAGTATACTATATAGGATACCATAATTTAGGGATTTGTCAAGACCTGCCAGACAGACACGGAATTCAAGGAATGATAGATGTGATTGAAGTGATAGATTTTTGCACAAGGCAAAAAAAAACCCCCAAGCATTTCTGCTTGAGGGCTTTAGTTTAAGGGAGGAAATACCCTAGCTATTCATCATAGCTAGAATTCTTGTGCTGTTCGTACATTGCAATAATCATATGAACTACGGCTACAATAGTACTACCAATAAATGTAAAAGTCAATATCATTGTGAGTACAAACGAGCCTACAAATCTCTCTTCTGTTATTTGTGTTCCGTCATATGGAAACAATACACCTAGATGCAAAGCAGTCCATAATGGCATTACTAGTAACCCAGATATTGCCGATAATATAAAACTCCAAAATATCAAATCCTGTCTTTCGTATTTAGTCATTTTTTTCATTTTTTATCTCCGTTGTGTCGCAATGCGACATTATAGGTTGTTGTGCTTTCAGTTTCCCAAGAACTGTCGTTGTAGTCTGGATTAGATTTTCTCATAATCCTAATTTCTACTTCTTCAAATCTTAGCATTTTATTATTATATGCTTCACCCATATCAGTATAACCATAGGTTCTATATATTGCTATTTCTCGGTTATCGTCAATTGGAATGGTTACAGAATCTGCACCATCTTCAAACCAATTTTTACAAGGTCTTAAATGTATTTTTGGCATTTCCTTTGCTCCTTTAGTTAGTGTCGCAATGCGACAGTTAATATAAAAAGTAAATACTCTATCTACTCTATATATAGTATACCAAACTAAAGGAATATGTCAATAGCACCAGAACAAGGGATTAACGGAATTATGATAGAACGAAGTGATAGATTTTTTTTGAAAACAAAAAAAAAGGGCTAAAGAAAAACTCTAGCCCTTTTTGGGAGGAAATAATAAAAGGTATTACTTTTGATTAGCAACCCTTTTTTTGTCTTTTGGTGTCGCTGTTGCGACAGTATTTTTACCACCAAGATTAAACTCAGCGAAAGCTTGAGAAATACTTTTTATTCTTTTCGCTTTCTCTGTTTTTGTTACTGACAATAAACCTTTTTTAAACTCAGCATATAGCTTGTCTAGATTAACTATTTCAGAGTCTTTAGCTAAAGCTTCCTTTTCTTTTTTCGCTTTGCTCATTTCTCTAGGTCTAGTGTCGTAAGCTTTTCTCAACTCTTTCCAAGTTTTGAATTTGCTTACACTCTTTGCAAGTTTAACTTCTGGCGATTTTTCTTTTTTGTGTTTTTCTGGTGAATCGCACTCCATCCAAGAAATCGCTGAACGAATATCTCTTAATGCTGATGGTGTGTTACCCTCAAAACAACCAATATCTTTGGCAATGTCTAATTTCTCATTCATTAAAGCTTTACCAGATTTATTAGAGTTAATCTTTTTTAAAGATTCTATTCTTAACTCTTCAAAAAATTGACCCATAATAGAAGCACCAAGATTTTGCTGTAATCCAATTTTCATTGTATTGGTATCTAATGCCATTAAACAAGCGACAGATTGCCCTCCAGAATTTGCTTTTGTTTTTTGCTCATCTGTTAGGTTATCAGCAAATGCTTTTGATAAATCGTCAATTATTTGCTTATCAGTTTTTGAAGTATCCATGTTTTCTCCTTTAGTTAGTGTCGCAAATGCGACAGTTAATATTTAGTCTTACTTCATTATTTATTATGCATATTTCAGAAAGAGAGTCAATAGCACTTAAAAATATTTTTTTTAGTGTCGCAAATGCGACAGAAGAAAAGAAAAAAAACTGATGTTATTAGACATAGATAAAATATTTTAAAAAGTATAATTATAATGTACGCAATTTAGAATGATTCTAATTCGTATCACCCACCCATGCCTAAAAATTACCACCAGACATCCGATGCGATGGGGGGTTTTGCGTAGGATTCATATGCGTATAACCCTTTCACATTTTTTTACTAAATATTTGACCTATAAATAAGACACAGAACTAGCAGTTTATAGTATACTATAGTACTATGTACTACTATGTACTACTATGTATATACTTTAGCCCCCCTCCTATTGTGTCCACTAATTAATCCATTGGTGATATTCTTCTTCATCTTTCTTTAACAGAGTATTAGTAGCAAACTTCTCTAGAGTTATGTCTAGTAATTCATCTCTTCTGTCTTTTATTGCTCTGTCTGCATCAGCACTAATCTGTTCTACCCAGTAAGCAACAGCCATAGACAATGCATCTAGTCGGTCATCGTGGACTAGAGCACCTCTATCTCTTGTTATTCTAGTCATCTGATGTATAAGAGTATACTTAGGTGCTTTCTCAGAACTATAAGACTGTACTGATTGCCAATCTTTTTCTATAACCTTTGGGTCTATAATCAACCTATGTTGATTTAGAACTGGCTCTAGTGTATCTATTATCCTTAGTTCTTTCTGTTTACTGTGTCTTACTTCTTCTATACTAACATTGTATATCTTATACAGTACTGGTTTTAGTAATTCAGTAAACATACCATCACCAAAGTTACTTTCTACTATTACTGCATTTACTTTATACTTCTTAGCTATAACACTAAGACTCTGTAATGTCTCACTAGAGTAACCACCACGCACTCCACCTGCATCAATTAGAAACAATTGACCATTTAACATTTTGATAACAGCATAAGAAGTTTCGTCTTGTCCTCTACCAGATGGGTCAATAGCCATAATTGAACCAGTATAGTCAATCCAAGAACCAACAGTATCTTGTGGTGAATAAAACTTATCTCCTGCTAGAGAAAGATTAGTTAGGTCTTTTATCTCATTAACTGGACTTCTACCCCAGACAACTTTTTCTGGTGCTTTATCGTTGTCAATTGGCATAACAATTAGGTCAGATGCTTTTAGTGGATATCTGTCTACATCTGACAGAGTAGTATCAAGCATAAACTGAAGTGCGAATCCAGTTTTACCATAAGACAACTCTCTTTCTAGCAAATCGTCATCCGTAAATCTTTTTGGGTCTGTAGGAAGCCCACAGAGAGGTTTTTTGGCTCTGGAGATAGTATCACATAGCAAAGGTGCTAAACGGCTGCTGTAACGGCTTATATCGTCTTCTGAGGGGTATCGTGCTGTCCAGATGCGTATTTCATAGCCACGATTGGGTAATTCTTCATAAATTGACAATTCTGTCTGTGGTGTACCCAAATATACGATGCGACCATCTGGTTTTAGAATCGCATCAAACTCTTTTATAGATTCACCAAGTTTGTCTCGCATCATTTGAGTAGCAGAGTTATTTGGTATCTCAATATCATCAGCAACAATTAAGTCTGCACGACTACCTGCTAGTTGTCCAGTAATACCTACTGACTTAACTGAGGGAGAGTGAGATGCAGATGCAGGACCTACATCAAAAGATATCTTAGATGCTCTTTGCTCTTCTCTAGGTTTTAGATGATTAAGTATAGGCATCTCGTGTATTAGTCTCTGTGTAAATGTAGAGAAGTCATCAGAACGAGTTTTACTGGCTGAGACAACAAGAACCTTTAGTTCTGGATTAATCAACAGTTGATGCACAACAAAGGCACTAGTAATATAACTTTTACCAACACCACGAAAAGCTTCAATGACTAATCGTCTAGGACCATTTTGTATATAGTTAGCAATATCATACTGTATTGGAGTAGGCTCTGGTAAGTTGAGATGTCTCCAAACGAGATATAGAAAATTTCTAAAGTCAATGAGTTTGTTGGTTTTTGATTTCTTCGAGTTCGTCTTCATCATTATTAAAAGGTAATTCTTCCATTAGTTTGTTTAAAGTAGAACCATCAACTGGGATAGCTTCTACACCATTGTCTTTTAAGAACTTTACAGCTACACCAAGGTCAGCAGGTTTAGCAGAACCAGAACGCACTCGTTCTAATAGTTCTATTGCAGTTGCCTCGTGTAGGTCTTCTAATAATTTCTGTGCTTTATTTTTTTGATTCATTAGCTTTTCCTTTTAGGTTGTTTGCTTCGGTTAGCTGACTTAGACATAATCCTAAGATTACTAGGACTATTATTAGTTGTATTAAAATCCTTATGGTCGACTTCTTTACCATCGCCCTTTCTTACTTTACCTTGTCTAATAGCATATCGCCTAGCAGCATTTCTACCGACTCTGCGTTTCTTTTGTTCTGGAGTTCCGTGATAATCATCGTACTCTTTTCTATAGTTTCTCTTATGCATTATTTTTTTCCAAAGAATTTAGTAGCACCACGAATACCAAATGACGCAGCTACAATTGTGCCGAGCAGGTAGGTGTACCAACTCGGTGCTCTTTCTAAAGCTGCAAAGAAAGCTGTTACTCTTTCCTCTTGCCCTAGCAAAAGTAAAACAAGGGGTATCGAAAAAATTATTGTGAGCCATTCGTCTTTCCACGAACTGTCACTTGCTTTCGCCATTTCCATATCCCAATCAATTTCCCCTGAGATTTTCTTTTCCATAATTTTTGTCTCAGCTTGGACTTGCAATAGTTTTTGTTTTGCTTTCTCTTTCTTAGTTTCAAAGTAGCCTTTTACTACACTACCTATAATATTTGTTATTGCTCCAAAAATCATTTATCCTCCTCGACTTTGTAATATTATATATCCTATAAAACAGACAGCAACGACTCCTCCAATAACTAACAGCCCTATACCTATTGTTTCTATAAGTTGTTGTCTTGCTTCTCTCTTTTGAATTAATTCAAGCTTTCTTCTTTTTCTAGCCTCTGCACAAAATTTTATATAATCTGTATATAAGTTTGGTCTGCCGTGTATAAGCATAAACTCTTTGAGTTCTGCATCATACCTTTTCATTTTTTCTAAAGCCATAAACTCTTCAAGGTCACTTTCTTTTTTGTTACTGATAACAGTAAGCATAGAGTTTTTTCTTTTAGTAGCTTTATCTCTAACACTTTCGTGTGCGTGAACTAGCTTTCCAATAGCTTCCCCTGCCTCAAACAATTCTTTTCCGTTTCGAATTGTGCGTTTAATTATACTAAAGGCTGCATTTGCAGCAGCTAATTCTGCTAACATTATATTCCTTTCTTGTCTTTTCTATTGTCGCAACTGCGACACTAAATTTTTATAAATACATTAATACACAATGTAATAATAGCAATAGTGGATGCCATAATCATTGCTTCTAACCTCCATAATCTTTTATCTAGAGTTACCATTTTATCATTAAATGCTTTGTATCTCTCAGCACACTCTCTTTCGTGAGCTACTAGTTCAGCTTGTGTATCTTTTATTGATGCCATTAGAATATAAATGGTTGAGGTGTTGAGTAGTTGTTACCACCATAATCACCATTTTGATGATTTCCCCCATAACCAACTCCATATAATGTTCCATCAGTTGCTAAAAGATGTGAAGAACCCTCAGAACTATAACCTGCAGGACATATGTCTTTTATTTCTTTTTGGATTAACATTTTACCCCAAGTAGTTCTATTAGTTGCTGTGCCATCTCCACACGCATTATTACCATTGTAACCAACAGCCCAAACTTCACCACTAGATGTTAATGCAATAGCAGTATCATAGTTTGCACTACCAGTATACATTAACTTAGTTATACCACTAGGTGCAGAAGTAGATTGTGTAAAAGTAGATAAATTATTACTGTTGCCTTGCCCCAACTGTCCGTAGCCATTATAGCCTGAAGTGTATATGTCTCCATTTGTTTTTCTATACATAGCACAAGTGTTACCATTACTACTTTTAGAAACAGCTATTTCAACAACATCTGTTCCTACTTCAGTTGGTGCTACAGTTGTAGTAGTTGCTCCAGTACCTCCGTGTCCTGCATATGGATAACCCCAGAACCAAAGCTTACCTGCTGCATCTCTTGCAAACCAAGAGTGTCTTGTGCCAACACATTCAATTACATTATGATTGTTGTTGTAAAAGAAAGTTATTTCTGTTGGTACAGTTCTATTTGTATTACTGTTAGTACCATCTTGATAATCTCCTGCATATCCCCAAAAGTAAACTCTAAACTTAGTTGGTGTTTCTGTAAGAATATTTGTAGTTGCACCTACAGTTCCTCCTCCTACAAGTGAATCACCATAAACTGCTCCAAGAGCAATGTGAGAACAATATCGGTCAGTATTAGAAAACACTTTCCAAAACTTAACAGCAGTTTGACTTACTGCAGTAAATCTGTTTTGGTTTGTATTATTTGAAATGCCTAGTTGTCCGTAGGCATTGTTTCCACATCCGTGAGCAGTACCATCAGTACAAAGAACCATAAAATTGTGGTAACTTTGATTTCCTTTACCATTTGTAGCAATCCAATATGCTTGTTTTCCATTTATTGAATTGTTTGAATCTGCAGTTACATCAAATGGAGTTGCCTCTGTATTATTAGATGACCCTCTGCCTTGCCATCCGTAGCCGTTGTAGCCCCATACATATAGGTGACCATTGTCTCCAATCATTGCAGTACCATTTGTACCTTGCATTAAAGTATGTTTAGCTACTGAGCCATCTGATTCTAGTCTTACACCATTAAATCCATTAGCATTAGAAATAGCAGCTTGTACTGGAAATACTCTAGTTGTTGTCGAACCATCACCTAAGTTACCATAAGAATTTTGATTACCCCAAAGTCTTAGTGTACCATCTTCCATAACACACATACCTTTACGATATGTATGACTATCTACATTTGGCAACCCTGCGACTTTAAGACCACTACGATAATTTGTAGAACCCCATACTGGAAGTAAAGAAGTAGAGTCTATTTTTAAAACTTGATTTGCATTACCAGTTGGTAGTCTTTGTAAT
>VTLG01005803.1_pt1 | contig 38859 bp, 60 predicted proteins | sample 4694571 | NCBI WGS metagenome assembly VTLG01 (sample SAMN12604809, study PRJNA352737) | marine metagenome | biome: ENVO:00000447; feature: ENVO:00000209|ENVO:00000569|ENVO:01000036; material: ENVO:00002151; isolation source: viral sequences binned using virsorter ... | reverse complement strand
AAATGATGAACCTTGGGTGCTTTTAGCTGATATAGATTTTAGAAAAGGAGTAAGAGCGTCTTTAGATTCTGATTATGTTCAGAGAACAGAAAGTGATGTTAGTGGATTAACGGGTTGGAATGGTGGTGATGATACAACTGGAGCATCATTAGCCGCTATATATAGTGAATCTGTAAATTCGTTTTCACCTAATTTAGATACGTATGAAAGTATAAATGGTTTTCCACCAACAGTAGACTCAATAACGATTGGTGATATCAATGAAGGATGGAAGACGGCTGTAGTAGCAAATAGGAGAACTTTTGTTGCTCATGTAAAAACTGTTAATCCTACAACTGGACAGGCTACTGTATATGGTGATAGAATAATGTATTCTATGCCTAACAAATTTGATACATTTCCATCTTTTAATTATATTGATGCTGTTAAGGGTGATGCTGAGAATTATGTTAAATTAGAAGAATACGCTGATAGGCTTTTGGCTTTTAAACAAAAATCAGTTCAAATTATTAATATATCGTCCCCGTCAGACTCAAATTGGTTTCTCGAGGAAAACATTAAACACAATGGGGTACAACATCCTAGTGCTGTTGTACGAACAGATTATGGTATATGCTGGGTAAATGAAAATGGTTGTTATATATACAATGGAAGCAATATAATAAATTTAATAGATAATAAAATAGTTGAGACTAGCAGTGCTAATGGGGTTTTTCCGCCGGCATGGAATGATTTTATGTACAGCTCAAATCTTGTTGGCTACAGTATAGTTGGATATGAAAAAAGACGTAAGCAATTAATTGTTATGAAAGATTCAAATGGCGACAATTTAACGGGGAATAATTATGGTGGTGTGTCTGCAAATGGTAGTGTCAGTAGTGGAGATGCTTATATATATGATTTTAAAACAAGGTCTTGGGCTTTTGCTGATAATGCTTTTACAGACCAGAAAAAATACACTAATTTTGTAACAGATTGGCAGGGTAATTTATTTTTTGGATACGACAGTAGTGGCACAGTTGAAATGAGATATTGGAATAATGAGCCAGTTAGTCAATCTAATATTAATATAACTACTAAAGATATTGATTTTGGAAATCCATCAAATGTTAAAAAAATATATAAAGTTTATGCCACATATAAATCATCGGTAGACCAATTAACCCCATTGGAGTATTCTATAGATGGAAAAAACTCTTGGGGAGACTTTGCTACAGGTTCAAGTGTTTCTCCAGCGGGAAATGATTCTGGAGATTTAGATGCAGTTACAGCTTGGGATGTTGCAACATTTACTCCATCTTCCCCTATATCATGTCAAAGTATTCAATTCAAATTTAATCCCCCATCTTCTGGTACGTTTGATATTAATGATATATCTATTGAATACAGGACACTTCACAAGAGAGTTTCATAATGGCTGACAGAATATCAAGAGTATTAGGGAATAGTAAAGAAACTTCTTCTCAGTTTGTTGGCACAAAATCGGTTATTGGTTATCCACCATCACCAAATTCAATGAAAGACGGAGACATTGTTTTTGCTCAGTCATCTAATAAGCAACTGGCTCTTTTTAAAAAATATAGAGGTGGGGTTCATAAATCTTATTTATCTTCTGATGGTAATCAATATGTAGATAGGGATATTACTATTAAAAGAAATTTAAATGTAAGCGGAACTTCCAATTTGAATATTGTTGATATAGATGGTAGTACGCAAATTGATGGTTCAGTTACAGTTGGTGTTGATGATACTGGTTATGATGTTAAATTTTTTGGAGCGACCGCAGGTGCTTATTCGTTGTGGGATGCATCTGAGGATAGATATACATTATCTAACCCAACTGGAGCACCAACATTAAGATTACTTAGAAATGATTCGTCTGTAAATACGAATGATAGTTTAGGTAAAATAGAATTTGCAGGGTTAGATAGTGCTGAAGATGTTGGCTGTATGATTGAGGGTCAGTCAAGAGGTACATGGACAGGTGGTTCTGATATACCATCAGGACTATTTATCTGGGTAGCTGATGACAACTCTACTACATTGAAAGAAAATGTAAGATTTGATTGGAGAGGAAGTAGGTTTAATTATCCAAAACATGATGACTTAGACTTTTCTGTTGGTTCAGATAATAAGGAGCGTTGTTTATTTGTTGATGCTGGTGATGAATGTGTTGCTATAGGGTTTGATAGTGCTCCAACTATAGATGGGAGTGCTGTTGGTCAACTTATTATTAATAATGGAACAAAGCCATCTGCTCATACTGATGACCAAATATATATTGGAGCTGAAAATTCAGCGGGGACTGGTACAGATACACTATCAACATTGTCTCTGTTTTTAGAAGAAGGTATAGATGCAACTGCTTTAGATGCTGTTGGTACTTTATCTCACAGGATACCAATATGGCTTAATGGTACTTGTTATTGGTTATATTTAGACCCTGTGTAATGACAAATTAAAAGGCTTATTAAGGTATTTTAAAAGATGAATAAATTTATTAGTTTAAAACGTGAAATTTTAACCACTTTATGTGGTTTATATAAGGAGTCTCTATGAGAACTTTACTTGGTATGCAGTATGGTGGTAACATACAACAGCAATACCCTAGACGTGAATTACAGCTACAGCCAAAATCATTTCAAGAAGGTGGTAATGTACCTAGCGCATATAAAACGTCATTTGGTTTTGATTCTCCTATATCTCCAGCATTAGCTTCTTTAATGAGGGGGGAGAAAAAGCGGGAAGCTTTTGAAGAAGCCCGTACCGCTGAATTAGCTGAAATGCAAAAACAAAAACGCAGTGGTTTACTTGGTTCTATTGGTGGGTTAGGTGGTGGATTGCTTGGTTCTGCGGCTTTAGGTGCTCTTGGGTTTACCCCTGCTGGAATACCTTTGGCTCTTGCGGCTGGATTAGGGACAGGACTTGGTAAGGCTTTTGGTTCTAAGGTTGGTTATGAAGGTGAATGGTCACCCGGAGTTATGTTTCGTAAAGCTAAGAGTGAAAAAACTAAAGATATGATGTATGGAAAGCAAGCTGGTTTAGAAGATATTGAGAGAGCCGGTAGAGATTATACAGCAGGCATAGATACGGCGGCTGGATTATCTGGTTTAAAAGCTGGATTAACCGCAGGGTTTGCACCATCTGGTGGAATATATGGTCAAGCGGGTAAATGGGGTCAAAAAGCTTCAGCGGGATTTGGTGTACCCGGAGCCGCTATTCAATCCAGTCTTGGATTACAAGGAGTACCACCTGTAGGGGCATCACCAATACCGGGCGCACCGGGTTCTTTGACATCTGGAGCAATAGCTGGTACAAAAAGTGGTTTTAATTTTAACCTACCTGAAAGTTTTGGAAATATCCCATCTGTACCATCAACCGTGTCCGATGCAGGTGCTGGAGCTTTATTAGAAGGTTCTGGTCTTGCGCCAGTAGATTTTGGTGGAGCTTTACAAGATAGAAGTCAATATCAGGATATTATAAATAAATTTTTTGAACAATTTGGTGAAAAAGAAAGAACAGTGTCTAATTGGGAATCAATGTTTCCACAAGCACAGCAAGGTGGAATGATAAAACAAAACCCAAATACATTATTAGGGTACTTAGGTTAATATGCCCGGTCTATTAGATTACGTAAAAGGTTACGAAGATGGGGGTGGTGTTGATTTTGACCCTTATGCAGATACATCACAGGCAGACATGCTGTTTAAATTAGGTATAACTGTAGACCCAGATGCTATGGGTCTTTTGCCGACTTATGACCCAACTGGCGCAAATATGGCTAGAGAGGCATATGATTTAAGAACATCAGGTCTTGCTGATACGTTGGCTACGGCAAGGAGAGGCGGGACTAGGAGCTTATTAGATTTAACACAACAAGGACAACTGAAACAAGCTGGTTCTCTTTTTGCAGGGCATGGTGCAATTTCAAGAGGTATGGCTAATGTAAGAAGTGGTATAATTAGCGGCTTTGGTGATATTGAATCGGATGTAGGTCGAAGAGAAGACCAAGCATACCTTGATTTACAGCAAGATATATGGGGCATGCAACGGGGCTATGAAAGCGACCTAGTGTCAGCTATAGGTGATTTAGACCCTGATGATTGGAGTTTTGGGAAGGGGGCTTCACCTATTCATGATACCTGTAACGAGAAATGTGCTGGATTTGAATTTGACAGCTCACAATACAATGATTGTATAGATTCGTGTTATGGTGGAGACCAAGGTGGAGATGATAATACAGGAAATCAATGCCAGCCCGGTTATTCCTATATAAATGGTGAGTGCGTTAAAGACCTAGTATGAGTAATTGCAAAGGGTGTTCACAAAAAGGATTAGGGGATACAGTCTCTTCTATTATAAATACCGTATCACGTGGTAAAATAAAAGAGTGTGGTGGTTGTAAAAAGAGAAAGCAATGGTTAAATGAGAATGTATCATATGCAAAGGTTGGTAAAATATTGGAAGATTTAAGGAATAGACAAATGAGCAAGGGTATAACAAATGGCTAGGCGCAGAAGTATATACGATACAGGTAATTATTCAACTCCACTTGCTGACTTTTTAGAAGAAATCCCTAACTATTTTTTAAGATTTGAACAGCTTAAACAAGCCGAAGCAGACCGTGCAGACCAAAAAGCTTTTAGAAACCAGCAATATAGAGACGAAATTGAACAACAAAGGAAAAATAATATATACAGGCAAGAACAGGCTGATAACCAAGAGCGTAATAGGCTTTTTGATAATCATACAAAGCTTATGCAGGGTATGTCAAGCTTACAGCAGACTCAGTACATAGATAATGTTATAAAAAAAGACCCTAATTTAAAAGGGTATATGGATTTTAGTGAGTTTGAAAGTTTTTCTAAAAATATTCAAGATGCCAATACTGAATATGATGATATAAACGCAGACGTTGATGATTTTAGAGGCAGTTCTTTAATGTCTATGTTCCCTAGATATGAAGATGTTGCAAATACTTATCAGGAATTGCAAAACATGGAAAAAAGCGTTAGGGGTACAGATTTAGAATTAGGTCATGCAAAGGATTTAAAATATGTTGCTGACTTAAAAAAACAGTTAGAGACATTAAGTGGTCGAGAGATGGCTGAAAAAGATATGCCTGAAACTATGCAAAGGCAGTTTAGTTCAATAGTGAAATCAAATGATGCGGATTACAAATCTCTTTCAGAAGCCGCAGATGAACTTTCAATATATGCAGATTTTAATCCAAAAACTAAAAAATGGGATAAAAGAACTGTATCGTTAGAAGAGTTTGCTGGTGGTCAAAGTAGTTTAGACAGAGGTTATAATAGTGCAATTCGGGCTTTTAAAAACGCAGAATCAAGATATATGGAATCGTCTGCAACCAGAAACACATTTACAAAACAACAAGGATTATTCTATCCCAAGATAACAACTGCTAAACAAGAAGAAGAATTAGATGCACAATCTGAAGCTAGGACATCTTGGTTTAATGAAAATGAAAGCTACATTAATACTAACCCCGAAACCGCTAAATTAGCTTTAGATTATTTAACCGACCCAACTAATGCAGATAGATTTAGTGCATTACAAAAAGCTGTAGTGGATAACAAAGGATATGATGAATTTTTAGCTCAGACAGATGCGGAGATTGCCGCATTAGATGATGAAATGGAGCCTTATGTAAAAGGTGCTAAGGAACCAGCTACAGAATTTGAACCGGGAGCCGATATAACAGACGAAGACGTTGATGATGTGCTTGCAGATGTTCGGGAAACAACAGGATTTTATCCAGAAGGCGATGCTCCAAGAGAACCTAAGCCTAAATTGGATACAGATATTGATTTACCTAGTATAGTTGAGCCATTAACGGCGAGAAGTGATAAAGAAACAGAAGCTATTATTAAGGAACGTGAAAAAGAAGCTGAAGACGCTGAGCTTTTTCCTGAACCTTTGAAGCCAACAAATGTAAAGTATATTATATCAGACATTTCAAAATCCGGAAGAGAAACTGGTAAGGTTAGAAGATATGTGGACTATAGCCTTGGTAAAAATTTAAAACAATTAAAAGATTTGCGTAAAAGAGCGCCAGAAATAGAAGAAAGGGGCGATAAGTATAATTTAAAACAAATTAATGAAAAAATATCTAGTCTTGAAAATAAAATACGTGAATCAATAGGTGATTATGTTAATCCAGAAACTGGGGAATTCTCCAATCCGGAATATACAAAAAGAATTTACCGAAGTTTAAAAAGGACACTACCCGATTTACAAATGAGAGAGTTAATGGATTTATTGAGAGACTTTTCTACGGCTCAAGGAACATCAAAGGTTGTCTCATGGGAGCCAGTTACCACATCAAAAGCTGGAACAGTTTACAGTGCAATTAAATAAATGAGATGCCCGAAGATAAAAATATATACAGTTATTATACAAACCTTTTAGATGATGCTGTTTCGAACCAAGGCGATTATGCTGATTCTATCCCCACTTTACAATATTACACAGATGCCCTAAACCAACCAACCGAAACTCCAGATAGGGATTACAGTTATTATGAAGCTGAAGCTAAAGAAAAAGCAACGGCTGAAGTTCAAGAATCAAGAGTAAACCCGGATTTATATGGTTTCGTCCCCGGTGAATGGTTACCAGATTGGGTAAAATCTGGATATAATAATAGTATAGAAGGGCTTGGCTATCAGATAGCTACTGGTAGAGAGTTCTATGACTTGAAGGGTTATGAAGAAACAAACCCCGGCGTATTAGAAGACATAGGTTCTACCATTGTTTCTTTTTTAACCCCAACAGATATGGCGGCTATGGTATTTGGAGGCGGAGTAGGAGGTCTTGGGGCAAGAGCTGTTGCTAAAGCTGGCGCTAGGGAAGCCATAGAAACTGGCGTTAAAACGGGATTAAAGAGTGGACTAGCAAAAGAAGCTGTAGAAAAACTTGTATCTAAAAATGCCGTTCAAGCTACACAACTTCTAATGAAAAACAATGTTAAAAAAGAAGTTGCTGAAAAAGTAATAGCTGATGCTAGTAAAAAAGTAAGTAATAAAATATATGTCGAAGCGACTCAAGGAGCAACTGGTCTTGGTTTCTATAGTGGCTTACAATCATCACTTGGTCAGGAAGTACAAACTGGTGATATAAGTTTAGTGCAAACATTAGCGGATGCTTCAAAAGGTGCAATTCTTGGTGGGGTTACTGCTGGAACTGGAAGAGCTTTTAATAATCATCTCATAAATAAACTTGGCAAACCAAAAACTAAGACTGAAGCGCTAACTAGGAATATAGCTGTAAAAGCATTAGAAGTGGCTGAATTTGGAACATTAGCTCCAGCTTTACATGGAGATATGCCTAGACCTGAAGACTATATCCACGCCGCCGGAGTTATTGGTGGTTTAACAATTACAAAAGCAGTCCCAAAGAAAGTTAAAGAGTTGGCTGGTTTTGAGAGTGGTCTTTTGACTGCCAAAGAAGGAGCTTTTGAATCAGCGGAAGTAGAGTATGGGATAAAACGTCAAGAACAAGTATTTAGAAGTAAAGACGGCGTTGAGCTAACAGAAGTAACATTTGGTAAGAAGAAGACAAAAGATGGTAAAGAAGTTGATACCGTAAAAGGTAAACTTGTTGTAGATGGTGAAGCAACTAGCAAGGAAATAGAAATTTCCGGTAAAGATTTTACTGAAAGAGGGTTCTCTAGAACCAGAACAGAAGCAGATTTAAAAGGAATTGAATCTGGTAGGAGACAAGAATCTTTTGGCAGGAAAAGAAGCTTGAAAATGTCAGACGAAGAGTTTAGGGCGGAAATAGAAGGGATTACTGGCAAGGAGATAGACGCTAAAAAACATAAAACGGGCTGGAGCCAACTAACTCAAATTGAACAAATAAAATTATTAGACAATCTCAGGAAACAAAGTTTATCTGAAAAAATATTTAAAGAATTTAAAAACGAAGGATATGAAGATTATTTATTCCCTAAAAGAAAAATAAGCAAAATAATACCGGAATTTATAAGACAATCTAAAAATAGAGCTAGAACAGCTCCCGGAAAACAAACGGTTATTGATATAAACAGAGCTGATGCCAGAGGGATTACATTATCTGGATTATGGCTACAATCACTTGCTGACAAAGGGTTGTATCGTGGTGGGATGTTTGGTAAAATATTTGGTAATTTCAAAATTAATACTCCTGATGGTATCAAGATTATAAGAACTGAAAAGAAAGCTAAGGAGTATTTTGAAGAATTGGGTCGTAGGATGGGTAAAGAAGCACATCAAAAAGATGTTGATGTAGTTGCCATAAGAGAAGTAATGGACAATATCTTTGCTACAGCAGAAAAATCAGGAGTGCCAGTTGCTGGAAAAAGAAAAAATTATTTCCCTAATCATATTAGAACAGAATTTTTAGATAAGATAGGTCAGGACATATTTAAAATAATAAACGAAGATTCTTCATTTGCTGGCAGTAGAATGAACAAAGATATCTCCGTAATGGATAAGCTAAAAAGAGTATTAAGTTCAGAAAGTGCAGGTTTTTCATCAGAAACAATAGAAGCCCTTAATGCATATCAATCTCAATTTGTTAAGAAGGGTTTATCTTCAGATGAGGCTATGGCTAGAGCTTGGATGGAGCTTAGAAATAATGTTTATAAACAAAGATATTCTATAGTTGGGAATCTGGAAAAACCCAGAGAGGTTGAATTACCTGATTTTATGTATGAAAGGGATGCTAGGATTGTTCTTTCTAAGTATGCAACAGATGTTGCAAAGCGTGTAGCCCATGTAGAATTTTTTGGAGACAAGAGTCAGGTAATAGAGGGTAGGTTGTCTACGCTGGATAGATTGATGAAAAAAAACAGTGGTAACCCTGAAATTTATAATCTATTGGCTAAAGAAAAAAAATGGCTCGACCAAACATTTGATACATTTGCAAATCTTATAGAAGTAGACCCAACAAAGAATTGGGGAGACCCTCGTGCTCGTAAATTTTTTAAAGACTTAGTTGATTTTGAAGTTGGTACAAAAATAGGTCTAGGTTACGCTACTATACCAAACGTAACTCAAACTCTTATATCAACCGCTGTAAAGGCTGGCTACTATAATACATTTAAAGCCGCATTTAAATTAGCGAGACCAACAGAAAAAGGTAAACAATATAGGAATCTAGTTAGAGAATCTGGTATAAGTAATCTGTCTGTATTTCAAATGCTTGCTGGTCTTGAACCTACTGATGCCTTAATGGGTAGATTCGCAAATTTAACTACTAAGCTTTCTGGATTTCAGTCTATGAATAAAGCTAACCAGTATTTAGCGGCGGCGGCTGGGAAAGAATATTTAAACACCTTGATGAAGGCTAAAGATAGTAAGATAGGATGGAGAAGAAGTTGGGCTGAAAAAAGTTTAAAAGATTTAGACATAAGCACTACTTCTAAGAAGCTAACAGAAAGACAAACTCTAGAATCTATGTACAGATTCTCAAGAGATGCACAACTACAAAGAAACGTATTGAATGACCCATTGTTTTTCAATGACCCTAGATTCAGACCATTTGTTTTGTTTAAAAGATTTGGTTATAAACAGTTTAATTGGGTTAGAGAAAATATGGCTCAGGAATTTTCAAGAGGTAATGTATTACCATTATTGCGATTAGGTGTTGGAGGGTTTCTTGGGGCTCAGTTTGTTACGTGGTCAAAGAAAGCATTAAATGCTTTTCTTGCTCAAGAAGAAGTGTATGATGAAAATAGATTGTTTTTACCGGGACTACCGCCCGGTACTGTATTAGATACAATGGGTAATGATATAAATACAGATATGTCTCAATACACTTGGAGTGATTTTTTAGACCATGCCGCATCGGTAGGAGCTTTTGGGTTCATTGCTGATATAGCGGCGGCAGAGAATAAATTAAGGGCGGTTGAATTTTTTGTTAAGCCTGCAATATACCAAGATGCTATGAAAGCAGTTGATGCTTTAGTCAGAATAAAAAACGACCTAGATGATTTTGGGATTGGAGCAGGCAAAAGGTCTGTCAAATACTTAGCCCCATTATTAGGAACCGCCCCTAGAAGAATTGCCAAGCAATTTGAAACCCCGGGGCAAAGAGAAACCTATACAACCTATAGAAGGGGTATTATACGTGGAAGAGTTTTAGATGCGCTAATAGATGGCAAGGATAAAGAAGCATCTAAAATTATAATGGCTTGGAATAGGGCTAATCCGTATGATGCTTTCTTTTATGAAGACATTGGTGTAGAAGCTATCTTTGACAGGCTAGAAAAGAAGTACGAAAAAAGAGCTAAACCTTAAAACAAAAAAGGGGCTTTCGCCCCTTAATTGCTTTTACTGTTTTAACTTTATTTATCTTTTTACTAAAGGTTTATAGCAACACGTTTTCATAATAAAGTTAGATTCATTACCACGACAACACTTTTTGCATTCCCATTTGTACCACACCGAACCAAGTAATGATTTCATGTCTGAATCAAATTCCGACTTATTAGTTTGAATCATTTTACCGCCACATTTTTCACGTTTTTTATGAGATAACATATCACTCACCCCCTTCAGCTTCAGGATAGGTTTCATAAGCATTCAGTTTTTTAAGCGTAGTTTCAACGAGATTCCAAAGCCCACCAAATCTCATAGTTTTCTTATGGTGGTCATCTAATCTTCCTTGATTGCAATCCCAATTATATTTATTCACCGCCTTTAATACTTTCAGCATTTCAGGTGCTAATGCAATTAGATTTGCATTAGCATCATTCTGGTATAGGTTTGCTATTATATAATTATCATCACCTGCAACTACTCTATAATAGCCATTTTTCTTTTTTATAGACTTCCATTGTCCATTACTTATATCGCATTTTATTTGTTTCATATAAACTCCGTTTTTAATTGATTCGCATCGTTGCGAACTATCTATTATACGCTACGGATTCAAAAAAGTTCCAAATTAAATTTTGTCGTCGGGCTCGTCAGTTTCTTTTTTTATAGTATAGTAAACTAATACAAACGCATCACACTTAGGACAGGATAAGTTAGTAACTATCATTTCGTTACCATCTTCATCTTCGTCATCATGGTCACCACCCCAACTTAAATCTGTATTACAATGCCAACATTTCATGTTATCTTCTCTTTTTAAATATCTTATATAAAGCTAGAAATATCCACTCCATTATTTATCCTTATAATCTTGCCACGCTCTCCATCTATCATATTTATTAAGGTAATAAAAAACTGCTATACAGAATCCAATAAATAAATCATCAAAAATACCTGTAATAGCCACTTCATATAAATAGTACCAACTCATTTATTTCTCCTTTATTTTAGGGTACTCCCAATCACAGGGGACACATACCCATATACCATTGTCTTTAAATACATATGATTGTATTGTTTCACACAAATCACACATACCTTTATTTTCTTTCTTCAGAATTACTTCTCCAGTTATATGCACATCTCTTTAACATAGAGCATAACATAGCTATCATAAAAAAGCCAATACTCCAAACAACTATGGCTACTCCACATATTAATAAATCAATTATCCACTCTGTTACATCTATCATTATCATTCTGCTTTACCTTCAGGCATGTATTCTACTCGACAGCAATTTGAGCCATCTTTTAATTGCCAACTATCGTTAGGTGTTTCTTTCTTGCCACACCTAGAACAATAAGCTATATACAGCCCTGTTTTTGTTTTTTTAAAATTAGCTTCAAAGCTTTTCTTCTTTTTTTCTTTGACAGCCCATTGAATACTGTTGTTATGCCACTTAATCATTCTACGTTTTATTTCAAAAGTTTCTTGCATCTCAAACTTTAACTTAGTTCCGGATTTATTTTTTTCTAACCAATATTCATTAAAATCATTTAACACATTATTTTCCATACCAATTTCAAATGCAAACAACTTTGCATTAGACTTAAATTTTTCTTTTCTAGTATCAATGGGAACTTTAACTATGCTTGCATCACCGATTGGGACTTTCCATCTTTTGATTTTTTTACTATCCGGATGCATTGTTCCATTTTCTATATAATAATCAGATGCACAATCAAGCATAAGGTCTTCAATCTTTAATAACATCCTTTTGTAGAAGTCTTTATTAAAAAAAGTATTAGTATTATTGTTTTCCAGATTATGTATAATACTCATTCTAGCATCATTTAGGCTTATTAAGTCAAATTTGTCTTTCATTTTCATTTTTACCCATATAATAACGTATTTTCAATTTTACCAAATAAAAACACCGCCTAATTTCCCGTATATGCTCGTTTTATTAAATATTGGTATCTAAGTGCCACTATTATTTATACGTCAATGCGGGGGCTATTAACCCCCGACATTAACAACCAACAACAACAAACGCTAGAATGGTGAATCCGAGTCAGATTTCTCTTCTTTTGGTTGAAACTGACCTCTAAGATTGGTTGCACCAGACTTAGTTTTGTTTATCCAAAGCGATGCTTTCATATCTACACCACCAACTTTGGCATCTCCGGTATAATCGGGGCGATTGTCGCCTTCTTCTTTATACCCATTTTTCAATAGACTCATGCTATTGTCTTTTAGTTCAAAGCCTTTAGCCATTTTGAACTCCTATTTTATGGAGCACTGAACACAACATCTGCACAACATAGCGCCAACCATGTAATTTGTCATTCTTTGATGTTTGCACAATGCTCCTGTTATTAAAAAACTTGTCCTATTAATCCTGTTAATTCTTTTATTGGCAGAAGTAATATTTCTGATTCATTGTTATCTCCACCCATTACTTTTTTAGCAGTTCCGTTTTTAATCATTGCTTTGCAAATATTTTTAAGTTCTTCAACGGGCAAACAAATCATACCTTTTACTTTACCCTTCTCCGATAAAATATGAAACCACCAATCTGATTCCGTAACGGATAACCCTGACTTCTTACCACGACACCTTATTTCTATTGCAATGTTCCCTGTCTCAATCCATTTATCTCGTTCTGTTTTTACTTCAATCTTCCCTTTAGTTTTAAAAAGCTTTTCAAGACCTTGCTCATACTCCTCCCCAAACTTTAAGTCTAAATCAAATTTAGAGTTATACACTCAACTTTTCCTTTTCAGCTAATAACTTATTTTTTTCATTCTCTAATTCAGTCATCTCATCTTCCAACACATTAAAATAACCATACATAGCAATCAATATTGCATCAGCATTGTACAGCGTTACTTTTTGAGAAGTACATTGGCTTGCCCAAGACTTTAACATATTTTTCCTGTCTTTTTTAATCTTAGGAAGTTTTGTACCCATTCTCACTTCCCACCATTTCATCCATTTCTGCGGAGAGACTTTAATTACATAATCTACATATGGTAAACAATGCAATATACCCAACCATGCCCCATAATTTGTGCCAAACTTAAATAAAGAACTTCTGCCGTCGTGTGGCATCGCATGAACTTGCTCTATATATGCATAGCATTTTTGTTTATTTTTAAAATAAGGAGATGAAAGTGAATTTGCTATATCTACCATATCTAATATTTCTTTAGGACATTTACATGCTGTGATACCATTTATATCTCTATCTACATAATCAGATTTAAAACTAGCTATTGCACCACTAGCACCGGGGTCTATTCCCAATATATTATGCATCACTCATATCTCCGTTATATGTTTGGAAAACACCACTATCATGTCTATTATCATCTTCAATAGCTTCATGATATTTATCCAAAAGATTTTCTCGTATTTTCTTCATATCACTTAAAAGTTTTTCGTATGGCTTTAGATAATCAAGATTTTCTATTCCGTAGAACCTCATCTTCAAAATATTTTCCAATGAATTGATTTGTAATTCTATCTCCGGCAACGTGTATTTAATTGTTGCATTAATTTTTTTCTTATCAATCAAAACGGAATCTCCACATGTTTCACAACTCTAGCAACAGGGTATGTAACTCTCTTAGAAAATGTATTGTTAAATATTTTTTCATAGACTTCTATTTCCACAAGTTCACCTATTAGGTTTTTAAATTTAGAAACATCATCAGTAGAACTACTGTTTTTAACTCCCATGACATTCAAGAATTTTGCATAACCCCAGTTTTTCTTAGGGTCATGCGAAAATCCCTGAACATGTTTGTACTTGAAGATACCATTGTCCCTAACAGTATTTTCACCAACCTTATATACAGGTTTGAAAACATCAGCTATGTACTTACCAAATCTCACGTTGTTAGAAATTTCAACATCCACAATTTTAGCTGTATGTTTTCCGAGATTAACAGAATCATATGCTTTCATTGTTTTTAGCTAATTCTTCTATCCTTCTTAAACATACATCTAAGTTTTCTTTGGTAATATGCCCATCATTTAAAGATTTGATAACCTTATCTTTGTCGCTATCCGTTAAAACCGATGTTCTTTCTCTGATAATCTCAGCAATACATTCAGCATCTGTTTGCTCTTTATTAGCGCCATTAGTCACAGTTTTGTCGTTAGTTACATACTTACCATCCACGACATACCTGACCCAACATTCAATGTCAGTACATACTTCTTCTGTCATATCTATGCCATTTGTAAAAGCGGCTACTGCAAATCCATGCCGTATTTTACCTTCTGTTATTTTATCCCAATCGGGTTGTTTTGTTTTACTCATAGTTTAGTATCTCCTTCTGATTTTAAACCACCACCGCAGACTTCAAAGAATCCACAGTATTTAGGGTTACATTCCCACGAATATGCGGGGGCAATACCCAACTCTATTGCCGGGTTACCTTTTTTAAATCTCTTATTAAGGTCTACCCAATAGTTTTTAGCCTCTTCAATATACTGCACATCAACAGCCAGTTCCCTAACAGCCGATGTGTCCTTATTATAGTATATAAGAGCAAGTTTTTTAATACGCTTTCCATATTCCTGTTCATACCACCAAGCATATGTACCTAACTGTAGGTAATAATTCGTAGATGGAGCAGGGTCGGGGTATCTCCCAAATAACTTCTTCCACTTAAAAGAATTACAAGTCTTAATATCATATAACGCATTATCATCCGCCACTATAATATCCAAAAACCCACGTACGTTAACTTCTGGCAACTGTATTTCTTTCTCAATAAATATTTGAGTTCCATTATTTTGAGCATATTCACCAAGCGCATCCTGTATATCTTCATGTACTAAATCGCCCAACCTAAACAAACGTAACGTATTTTTGTCAATAGGCTTTGGTTCCACCTTTGCTATGTGTTGAAAATAATGTTTCCGCATACACATACCTGAAGAAGATGCATGAAACCACTTTTTATGACCATCATATCTTTTCTTCTGATGGAGGTTATTTGTATTAGCTATGTATTCGTCATAAATCCCTATAATATCAATCACTTAAAGTTCTCCCTGTAAGAGATATTTCTTTGAATGTTAATTCTTTCCGCATCTCTGATTGCGCCCACTTATCTAGTTCAAGTAATTCTTTAGATTGAGCCCGTTTAACAACATCAACTGCTTTTTTTACCCCTGTTATTTCATGAAAAAGGTAATCTTTTTTAGGGTCATCACCCCATTCATTTTCAATATTAGCTATTGTATCACTTAAATCATTCTCAAGATTTTTTAAAGTATTAAACATTTATTTCGCCTTTTGTTTTTTTAGATATTTCCTATACTGAATCTTTGTACGTCCCTGACGGCTTAAAGTTTCATTTAATTTTCTTCTTTTCTGCTTTTTAATTTTTGCTTTTTTATTTGGCATAGTTATTATTAACAAAGGGCGGTGGATTAGATGAATAAACGGAGTACCTATGTACGGATGTACGCTCCACCACCCTTTGCTCGGGGGTTATACGTTATGACATTTGATTAAATGGTCTTAAAAATTCATCAAGACCCCTACTTACCTTCGTCAAAAACTCCGGATTGGGTTTTCTAGCGACAGGCTTTTTACTAACAGCGGTCTTTCTATATGTTTTGGCTCTATTTTTCCAATAGCTGTCACAATCTTGTGCTACTCTGTATCCATTAGCCTTGGTAGTTCCTTTTGGTCTTCCACGTTTAGTATTCATGCTATTTTCTCCTTCTTTTTTTCTATTTCTACATGCGCTCTTTCAAGCATCGCACTTGAAAACTTTTCTGATATTTCTCCTTTCTGTATTTTGAACGTATCAAAATCGAAAAAGTTCCAATGTTTTTTGTATAATTTTTTTATTATACTTGAATAGTCGTTAATTAGAAAAGAAATTTCACTCCAATGCTTAAAATCTTTCGATGTTTTTAAATAATGACAGTTCTGACACCTAACATCACATTTTTCTATTTCTTCCTTTATCACTTCTTTACTATATCCGGCTCTTATTAAATAATTAACTCCTTCATTCCTGTATATGTTTTTCACAGAACCAACCTTATGGTCAAAAACCATTGATGCGGGGTGATAAATTTTTTTGCAATCAACACAAGGTACGTTTAAGTATTTAGTAATTATTTCTATGTAATTTTCTAATGCTCTCCTTCGCCTATTAATACCTATTATATCTATGCATCTCTTTCTGTTTGAATTATAATACTTTTTTGATGTTTGTCTTTGACAGGGTTTACAAGAAGATTGCAAACTGTCTTTCCTTGCCTTGTTTTTATTAAAGCCTGTTAGTGGAATATTTTTTTTACACTTGTAACACTTTTTTATTTTTTGCATAATAGCCCTATGATTAGCAGGGCGAATTTGTTGAGCAGACCCTAAAAAGGAAATTAAAAAAGTCCACTCTCCGCCCTGCATTGAATTTATCATATATACTACTAACTTTCAATAAGATTATGAGTCAAGCCTATAATAACATTGCCATCCGCAATCATCATCATACCAACTTATTTCGCTAACTGCAATATCGCAATGCTCCTGTATGTAACTAATGTCTTCTACTTTGATTGGTAACCAATGTCCGTATGAAAAGAATCTTTCATTCTTGTTATTGTACCTGAAATCAAGGTCTTTACTTTTTATACCACGCAATCCTAATAACAATGTTATTTTATGTTCTTTAGGTTCGTTTGGTAGTGTATGTTTTTCTTTCATATTTATCCTTAAAATTTTTTTTGTCATGAAATTCTATGTGGCAATTAAAACATAAGACTATACATTTAGATATTTCTTTTAATATCCTTTTCCAACTATAGCTACCTGTCATATCACCAACATTTTCTAGTTTATCATTGTTTTTATGATGAAAGTTTAATGCTAGGGTTGTAAAATTATCTCCTCTGCTTTTTTTTGAATAACCACATTCAACACATTCAATTTTTTCTTTGTATTCTTTTAATAATCTTCTTTTATTATATCTTCCGCTTGGCAATTTTTTCTTCAACTCCCAATGACATTTTTTACATTGGTGTCTTCGATAAAAATTTCCGTAAATATCTATTCCTTTTCTAGCACCGCCACCACCGGCTTTAGGAAATTCTGTAATGTTGTATCTTGAATGACAATTTGTACATATTCTTGTTTTCATATTTATCCCAAACATAGTTAGGCAGTGGTTTTCTAACGATTCAAGTCAAAAGACTCCGGTATCCCGGCTACCTAACTATGTTCTGCTCTGTCCTACCCAAAAATATATGATTTAGCAATCTCAAAAGCTTTTGCTTTCTGTCTTGCCCTAGTTCCATTGAGTATGTTGCTACCCGATTCAAGTTCTCTATCTGAAATCATATTATCAGCCCAATACGTCACTGCTGAGAACCATCTCCAAGCCGTATCTCCACGTTCTTCCTGACCGGGAGAGTTAAAGTATGCCCAATCAAGGTCTGCTAATTGATTACTATGTTTACCTGAATACTGAGCATCCGTCCAATATGCTTTTCCGTCTTTTTTGCGCTTTCTTGGTTTCATTTTTGCTCCAAGCACGTTAGCAAACTCATGTTTACTTCTTATTTTATACCACGTAGTATCCTGTAACCTATTAACAAGGTCATAGTATTCAAGAATAGTATCATTAGCTAATTTTATCTGTAGTTTATAATCTTTTATTTTTACCACAGAATTACGTGTATGTTTAGCCTTAAATAGCACATCAGATGCTGAATTAAGCATAAACGTATTAGCGCACCAAGTATCTACAATCTTAATTGTACTTTTTAATGCTACCGAGCCGTCATGAGATGTTCCAATCCACATTTTAGGATTTAATTCAGTTCCGTCAAATGATAGACTAGGCAACTCTTCGTTTTCTAACTCAACAAACGCTAGCTTATTACTTTTCAATTCGCCACTACCCGTTATTGTGTACCCACATTTTACTAATTCGTGGGCAATCTCTTCCAACTTCTCAAGTTGTATAGGGCAATAACTGGATGGGTGTACGTACACTACTTCGCCATTATCATTTGGGTTATTTTTTTCTGCACGTTCTATGGCATGAAACCCGTGAATAGGGCTAAATCCCATACTCCCATCATCATTCATTGTTTCCCTGTATAATCTGACAGGGGCAACATCGTGAGTGAATATATTTTCATTCATTGTTTGTTTTCCTCTTTAGTTTATACTCCGCTTTAGAGAATCAATCTCATCGGCGATGTAGTTTGTGATGTCTTCTATTGACAGAGATAGATGTTTCAGCAACTCTATTAGTGCTCGTTTGCCCAACTCATCATTGATGCCTTCTGTGTAAGAATACATACTAAATACTTTCGTTTTTATTTTTTCGAGTCTTTTTATTTCGTTTTTCATATCTCTTATACGTCCTTATTTTAAAAAAGTTCCATTTTATTTTTTTTTTGCAGGAGAGGTAGGGCTCGAACCCACATCTAACGGGTTTGGAATCCGTTGCATTATTCCTGTTTTATGCTACTCTCCTATGTAGTTATTTATTTTTAACGTGTGAGTTTCATTGCTTTGCTGTACAGTTCACCAACTATACCACATTGAATTAATCTTTGGCTGTGTAGGTAGTCCGCATCACTCATGCTTATTTCACCATCTTGGAAATAGTTTTCAGGAGCATGGTCAGGAATCAAGATAGTTTCTATCTGTTCTTTGTTTAGCTTGGTGTAATCAATACCAATTTCTTCAAACAACTCCATATCGTATTTACTTATTTTCATTTTTTATTCCTTTTTTATGTTAAGGGTTGAAGGCATATCTTATTTCCAGTACCATATTTCCATTGTATGGTTTTACACTTATCGCACTCAACTTCGTAATCTGTTTGTTTATAAGAGTATGTGCGACTACCACTAAAGGGTGTTCCCCCAAGAACAGTATAATCATTAACTTCTGTTTTTCCTGTTTTAGTAAACTCCTTACTTAAACACTTTTTTATTTTTAACTTTGCTTTTTTCATTTGATACTCCGTACGTTGTGGCACTTTTTGTGTGTGCCGTTTACTCTTATACGCTACAGATTTCAAAAAGTTCCAAATTATCTTTTTCACGACGAGCAACCATTTTTAATTAGTTTTCCAAAATCCATCTTTTATTTCTTCAGGTTTAACACCATATATTTTTTTCCCATACTCAAGAGATGTATCTCCAACATATATGTATGTGGAATCTCTTTTGTCTGACCAACTTTTTACGTCTTTTAAGTCTACTCTTCTAAATAAACCTGAACCAGTTCCTTCAACCATGTCTAATATTCTCAATGTTTCATCATCTACTTCATATTTTTCGCCCCAAATTCTATCTTTTTCATCATCCCCTCGTACAATAAAAGGAAATCCACTTTTTGAATCATACATTTTGTATCCTGTAACCATTACGTCTACAATGAATTTAGAATCTCTCATGTATCCATGTAATCTTCCGCCTTTTTTTAACGTACCATACACTATCACTTTCTTCATTCTTGTCCTTTATTTGCTTTTGCCCACAATTTTCGGAGAGCATTAATAAGTTTACCACGTTCTATAGCGTTCATCCTTGTCCATGATTTCGCACCTATAACCCGCAACTGTTCTTTTAATACTGTATCAATACCCAATAAACTTTGGGCTTTCCTGTAACTGTCTGAATACCCTGACATTATTTATTTAATAACCTATGTTTACCATTAAAATAAACAATCATTTCTCTCCATCTTTCAAGACTATACAATGCTACACTTAATTTTGTTTTTAAGTATAGTATGTAGTAAATAGAGATAGCTAATAGTATCAATAGTATTTCACTCATTTTATTCTCCATAATGAAACCATGTTATTACTTACTTTTATTCCTATTTTCCAACCTTTTTCACGCAATCTTTTGCTTTCTTTGTCTAACCATTCTTTAGAGTTTTTTAGAGATAACCATTCTGATATCTGCCACCCTTCTTTTTCTTTATCTGTTTTTAATTTAGCACACGTATTACACAAGATTCTTGGCAACCTGTACGTAGGTAAATGATTGTATTTTAATACTGTGCCACTCATCCCTTTTTCCCATACGTGCTCACATTTTTCACAGTATTTTAACCTACGTGCTTCGGGAGTATGAATATTCCTTTTACTTGCGTATTTCATTCTATATCATCCTTCACCACTATTGGTTGCGGATGTAGTTTTTTTATTAATTCTTCAATATTCAAATCATCATCTTTATCTAAACAATCGTTGCACATCCGCTCTTCTAAATCAAAATATCTTTCACTTACTTGCTTTTCACACTCACAACAAGTCCAATATCTTTCCATTTTAAAATTCTCCTTTTATATCCGTTTCAATCCAGTCTTTAATTAACTTATGAGTTTTAAATTTCATACTTACTTTAGGGATGTAATAGTACCCTGTCTGCTTATAGTATCTAACCCCCATATATTCATAGCCTCTCAATTTATAGCTTTTCATTGTTCATTCTCCTTTACGTGTACTTTCTCTCCCCAATCACAATTTGACCACTCTTCCAATTCTACGTTTTCTATAGTGGAACAATCTTCGCCCCAATCTACGTTATCCATAGCTTCGTCAAGAGAATCTGCTTCTGTAGACCAAGTTAATGTAAGTGTCGTGTTTCGTGGAAAAACGCTTTGTTTAATTATGTATTTTTTCATTTTTCACCCCATTTTAATTCATGGAAAAGCAATCTCTTGCTCTCATCCAAGTAGTAGTTTTATATCGAAGATAATCCCCGGGAAATCCATCCTTATTTTCTAATTTTATTTCATTGCCATCTATAGCAATTACTTTTCCAACTTGTTCCACATCGGCTTTAAATTCCACATAATCTCCGATAGTTACGTAGCCGTCTCTAACTTTTATTTTTCTCATTTTTCATTCTCCTTTTTAGTTCTTGGAAATAACTCCTGTTCCAGTTTTTCTAAATTTTCTATCTGCTCTTGTAGGAGATGACTATCAGAAGTTGCACTCCCAAATCTGTTTAAATCATATAATGCAAATAGTATTTCCTGTAGTTTGGTTTGCATCGGGTTGTCTATGTAGTTTGTATCTGTTTTATTCATTACTTACTTTCCTTTTTTTATTATTATACTACGTACTTTTAATAAAGTTCCAAATTATTTACCAATTTCCCAACTCAACCAATTTTTAAACATTCTTTCTACTTGAATAGAAGAAGAACCAATAAGTCCAACATTCATTATTTCTGTCTTATTTACGTTAGGATTATGTACCATTGAAAATTTCATTTCCTTGCTTAAGGCTCTCCACCAATGCAAAGCTTTTTTTCTGACATCATTTACCACTACGTCAGCCTTTCTTGTTTTATGTTTTAAGTTCATTTTACTTTCCTTTTTTTATTAAAATTGTTGTATGATAAAAGCATTATCATCAATAGGGATTAATGCCGTTGCATCACTAATATCCTCTATACTTTCGTATTCTTCTCCATAGTTCGCCTGAAATTCTTTAAGGCTATCATACTCCGCATACTCGCAACAAAGGGCGATAACATCCAATTCTACTTCCGTGCCTGTATCTTCTTCGTATTCTACCAAGTATTCATACAGGGCTTTTAATCCATCATATGAGAATTGTTCGCCCCTGTCCATATTTTTAAATGCTCTCTCGAATTGGTACATGTCTATTGTTTGTTTCATGACGTTTTTTCCTTTTTATTTACTTGTTATACGCTGTTAATCAAGAAAAGTTCCCGATTATTTTAATTATTATTTAATTTCTTGTATCATATCCCATTTTACTTTGTTTATATATCGGGGTTGTGTCTGTGTATCTTCTACTAAGGTAAAACAAAGCACTTTTGTTTTTTGTGATTCTTCGTGGTTTATCTCTGCTATATACTGAATTTTAGACGTTGTATTTTTTAATTTAACTTTCATTCTTAACTCCGTGTTATTTGTTGTTTGCATACCACTTACACGCTACTAAAAGAATAAAGTTCCAAACTATTTTAAATTAATTTGTGGGGGGCTTTGTGGGAATAGCTCACAGCATTATAAAATAATATCATGAATACTATAGTAGTTATAAATAATAAATATAGTATATAATAGTATTAATATAGTATATGACGAGGAAAAGCTACCTACTTGCATACATTCTATATATATATGTGGATAACTTGTGGATAACTACCTACGTGCATACGATAACTAATTATTATTACTGTACTTACGTGCATACAGTTTAATATAATATATGTGGATAACTTTACAACTACGTACGTGCATAGTTTTACTACTTACGTGCATATTACCTACGTGCATACAAAATATATATATACTAAAAAAAATTTTAGTTATCAGCCTCAAACCAGCGGGTTACCTACCTTTTTTGTTATACATAATATTATTTTCGACGTTATGTATAATAGGAATCATAAAAAAAAGCAAAAAAAAAGGGAGCCCGAAGGCTCCCAAATTTTTTATCTTTATTCCTATTCCTTCAAATAATCGAAGAAATCCGGTGCTGGAAAGGTGGCTTCACATTCAGGATAGCCACAAGCATAACATCCCATCCTAATCTCGACACGAGGGCAATTTTTAGCCTTGTGACCGGGGTCAGGCGGAGGATTAAAAAAGCTATACTTGGGATTATCTTCATAATCTTCACGAAGTATTTCTTCCATCACTTGGTGAGGTTGATTCTTTACCATAGTTTTATCCTTTTTAAGGTTTGTTATGAGGGCGGATTTCTCCGCCCCCGGTTTATTGATTATCCTGAATATGGCAATTTCTCACAGGTAGTACAATACCCTGAATTTTGGGTATATCTTGTAAGTAGTGGCGTTTGACAGGTTCCACAATGGGAGTAATCTATGCTACCTATTGAAAGAGGTGCACTTTTTACTACCTTTGAAGGCTGTTTTTTGTAAGTCACTACAGGCTGTGAGTAGTAATAGTATTGATATCTGTAACTATCGTTAGAGTACCAAATATTACCATCCCAATGACCAAGATTTTCATTAGAAATTAGGTATTGTCCCTTATTATCCAAGAAAACAAGTTTACTTGTTCCTATGGATTCTTCTATAAGGTCACAGATACCCGTATTCCTGATGAAATCACTCGGCAATCGTTTCAATACAGTGTCGTTAAACATAGATGTATCCGAACGTTTTTTGTCCGTTTCCACCATGCGAATAACTCCATTATGAATAAAGCCGATATCGTCATTAATTCGGAAAGGATGACAATTATTAGTATTGGTTTTCCCATGTGTAGTGATTCTGAAATGAATCGCTGAAATGGGATTGCCGTTATTAATAACATTCTTTACATATGATTTCCAAAAGTCTTTAAAACTGAAAAAACCTTTGAAAAAATGTAAAAGACCATCTTTTGCGAACATATACCCGGCGCCGTCATCATTGTTATGGAAACAAGTTTTGAGTTTTGCCTTTTGTATGGTTTCGCCTTGCTGTTTAAGGATTGCAATACACATTCTAAAGCTCCCCATTATCCGTAGAAAAGGATAATTTGTTAAGGTTGGTAAGATGTTTACGAGTCCATCTGTTTACAACTACAGTAAAATTCCTGTAATTTCTCCGAGAGAGGAAAAAACATAGGTTTTCATAGTCATTATAGTTTTTAGCTACAAAACTCAAATATGACTCTAACCCTTGTTTACCTTTCACAGTGTCCAGACTTGTAACTTTAACCCATTGAATCAATGACTTGACAAATTCAAGATTTTTAGAAAAACACATTGTGTTTAATGTGCCCCTAAATATCCTAAATTCAATCGTCGGACGATTGTGTAGGTTAACAGCCGATGACCTTTCAGTGTAATCCATAGCCATTGAAACTGACTGACAAATGCGAGGCAAATTTTGCCATGCATCGTCGTTTAGATATGGATTTGCCCATTCTTCTAATCTCTCCCTATTTCTTTGGGAAACATCGAGAATAAATTGGAAATTCTCCGGATTATTCACAAATGACATAATCTTGAGAATATCGGTAGGTTTTAGGGCTTTTCGGCTGACGTGGATGTGCATCCCTGAATTCGGGGCATCATAACCATGTAGTTTATTTTCCCGTAACTTACTGAACAATGTTTGGAAAATTTCTCGTCCAAACTTGTCCCAATAATTCCAAGAGAAAGGATGAGACACGACTTCGACTAAACAAGTACAATCAGACTTACAGTAAAGTAAATCTTCACTACCCGTAATCCCTTTGCCTATTAAATTTACAAAACTTGCAAATTTGTTAGACTCTGCATGAATATCGGGAGAATCTTGCTGACTTCTCGCCAAATCCATCTCCAGTTCGACGCCATAATGCAATACAGCGTTTCCCCGGCTTGTGGGACTTTGACCAAGAAATGGTCTTTCGTATCTATTGACCCTATGAAATAAGGGCTCCGGTTTATGGCTGTAACTTTGCACACTTGCAGAATCTTCAAGACATGTAGAACATATACCATTTTTGATGTTCAAGTTACGATTATCACAATAAATACACGTTTCCAGTGAATTATAGCAATTTTCACAAACACCAACTCCACTAAACCTTGTGTAAGGTCTGCAATGTTCATCGCAAACATAACATTTCGGTAGTGCTTTTGGCATGTCTACAAATTCAGAGAGATTATTCTCCCTAAATTTCTTTAAATAACTTATGATTTGTCTCATGAGTTTATTATTCCTTATTTAGTATTTAAGATTGAATTACTCAAATTTAGTCGTCACCCCTTTCTATCAATCAGTCGGTATATGTTTAACCGATACGTCTATTTCACCGGGTTTGGCAATACTGCCCCTGTGAGAGTGCCTTCGAATGGTCAGACACCTTTACACTCACCCATTAAATTTTAGCTCCCACCTTCAGTATTTCACCCATTGACCGAATAGTTCAGGAGTGAGAGCATGTAATTATTTGTATTCTGCTTCGCATACGAGTGAACAAGGTAAAAAGTTCCATAGTTTTTTATGTGCTTATATTGTTAAGGTTACAGCCTACTCACGTGGATATTTTCAACCTACCTGCATCTCGAATCAAAAAACTCAATACCGATTATTCAACCTGAAAGCGGATAAGGGGCGTACCCATGCATATAATAAGAGAGACAAAGATACTGAAATAATTTTTTTTAATTTTTTTTCAATTTATCTATTGACATTATATATATCCGGGTACTATTTTATATAACTATGTTATATATAGCTATGTTATATAGCTATGTTATATAACATCTCTACTATACTACTATACTACTATTCTCATACTTGAAAACTACTATACTACTATATGATATAAATAAGCTAATACTATAGTACCGCTCGGCGATTTTACTTTGTATAATCAACATATGTATATTCTTCTTCTATATTGCTGACTTGTTGTTATAAATTACAGCATGGAATTAAGTAGAGCATACAATAGTACCCGCATTAAGCGGGGCGACGTTGACACTTATAGTGACGTTAGTATCTTTGAAAACTGTAATGAGATAAAAAAGCTGTCTCAAGACATCAGTTTACTAGATATTATTAATCCTACGTCTCATGTATGCGGAAAACTTATGGAAATTGTAGCACGAGCCAAAAGTCTGGAAGAATTTGAGATATTACCTGATGGGGATTTGTTGTATGACAGCCTATCAAGAGTAGGGAGTCCGGAGGGAGAAGGACAGGCGAGTGTGAAAACATAGTGTTGGGAGTGGCTCTCTAATGTATAAAAGAACAGTAAAAGGTAAAGAATACGTATTATACAAAAACGAAGAAGAGTTTCGTAAAAATAGACCTAAAAGTAATATACATGACAGTTGGCGGACTGCAAAAACTGGTCAATGGATAAAGTCTGATGACGGACAAGTCACAAAAGTTATAAAACGTGGTTCAATGTCCCATAATAAAAAAGGCACAGATTACATTAGGACAGTATTGGGGATGGTGAATTGTGAGCGTACTGCGTTTTTAGGTGGTGACCCTGTTTCAGATATATGGCGTTTTGGGAAGACACATTATAAACAGGAAAAATCAAATACAAGATTATCTATAAAAAAACGTATATTTGCTAAATACGTAGCATCCGGTTTAGAGCCGCTTGATGCTTATATGAAGGCATATCCTGATTGTTCAAGTAAAGCGTATGCCAAAGACCGTATTCAAATTTTATTAAAAAGCGAGAGGGTTAGGAAATTGATAGACAAAGAAATTGAAGTCCTGTTAAGCGACACTGGTATTACAAAATCGTATCTATTAGAGCAAACTAAAGACATTGTTGATAAAGGCGGTGCTCGAGATTCAGATAAACTGAGAGCAATAGAGACATTAATGAAGATTTCTGGTATGTTGAATAACGAGAAACACACGGAGTCGTTAGCCCTTATACAAGAGTTCACTGGTTTCAGTCAGGAAAAACTCAATGCTTTTAAAGCCGGGGTACTGCCAGAACATGGTAAAGAAGAATAATATATTAATTCCAATTAGGTTTGCTACAAAACAAGAATTACATGAATTAATTTGCGGTGCACTATTCTGTCCAGCTTGTGATTGTCAGTTAATGGGTAAAGACATTATGAACAAAATGCCCGTAGTTAACAGTTTAGATACCCTAGAAGGCTGGATGTGTGATATATGCGACAGTGTGTTCGACTTACAAGATAAAATAGTGGATATCGGCGAATTTGACTTATATAACCAAGAGATTGCAGTAGCGTAGTGCCAAAAAAAGGTTTTAAAGATTGGTGGTCTAGTGTTTTAAGCATGCATGATTACAGCAATGACCCAGATGACCCGTTACATTATTATGATTATCGGGCGGCTTTTGAATCTGGGCATCCCATACCAGAATCTGAAGAACATTGGAGCTCTGAGTTTAAACACGACCTTCATCCAAACAGGTTTGTAAGAGGCAATGACCCAACAGTTGGTCATTCTGATGTCGAATGGTGGGATACAAAATATGATAGACCAGCCCACGCAAGTCAGGTTTTATTAAGTGATACTTTACGTCAAGAATACGAGAATGCTCTAAATTTTAAAAAAATATATGGCAGAGAATAATTTCAATATAACTCCATCACCTAGCGAGATGAAAGAGCGTGATGATGTTCTTTTAAATGCTTTTAATAACCTTATATATTTCGGTAGGGCGTTTTTACCGAGAGATTTTTTAAATAAATCAGAATCTGCACCTTTTCACTATGAAATGGCTGAAAAAATGATTGATGCCGAACCCGGAGCAAGAATATGCAATATTATACCACGTGGTCATGGTAAGTCTGTTGTAGCTAAAGCCGCTATTATACATAAACTATGTTTTGCGGGTGAAGATAGTCAGCATTTTATTGCTTGGGTATCAGAAGAACAAGGTCAGGCTATTGACCATTTAAAGTATATTCGCTCTCATTTTGAGAATAATAAGATGATAAAGTATTATTTTGGCAATATGGATGGCGGAAGTATGGGTAAAAGGTGGACAGAAAAAGATATTGTTACTCCAAAAGGCGACAGGGTTATATCAAAAGGTACATCACAGCGTTTAAGGGGAAGGGCTGAAGTAGATGTGCGGTATACGGGGATTGTTTTAGACGATTTTGAATCAGAATTAAATACAAAAACACCGGAAAGAAGGTCTGAGATTAAAAAATGGATTGTATCTACGGTATATCCGGCGCTTGAAGAGACACCCGGTAACGAAGGTTGGATATGGCTGTCAGGAACTATTGTCCACTATGATTCTTTTCTACAGATGGTTTATGATGGCTGGAAGAAAGCTAAAGAAGATAAAAGGAAATATCCTTGGGATGTGAACTTTTACCGTGCTATTGAAGATGGAAAACCTTTATGGTCTTCACAATTTTCACAAAAAAAGTTAAATGCGAAGAAACGGGAGTTTATTGAAGCGGGGCTTGTCAATAAATTTGCTCAGGAGTACATGAATGATGCCCGTGATATTACAAATGCGGCATTTAAGATAGACAGGATTCAGTATTATAATGGTAGGTTTGAGAAAAGAGGTAATATGCCGTTTATTATTGACGGAAAAGATGCTATCCCTATTAATGTTTATATCGGTGTTGACCTTGCCGCTACTGCAAGTGAAACATCAGATTTTCAAGTTATATTAGTTATGGGAGTTGATTCACATAAAAATCGTTATATACTTGATTACTTTAGAGAACGAATCCCTACATTCGATGTCCCGTCAAAAATTATTGAATTGGCGAAGAAATATAGTCCTGTCAGGAGAGTGACGATTGAAACAGTAGCCGCCCAAGAGATGGTCAGGGATATGGTAACACGTATGTCTGTAAAAGAAAAAAGACTTATGCCGGGATTGTTTAAAGGAGTTAAGCCACCAGCGAGAATGAAAAAAGAAGACAGGCTTGAAACAGCGTTAGGTCAGATTGTAAACTCTAAAAAATTATATATTTATAGACATATGACAGAAATTGTTGACGAGTTCTTTGAACACCCAAAACCGAGAAACGATGATTTATTAGACGGTTTATATTATGCTGACTATTTTGCAAAAGCTCCAAAAACAGATAAAATGAGCGTGGATGATATTGAGAAGAGACAGGAGAAAATAGACTCGTATAGATTTAGAAAAGCCTATAATTGGATGACAGGAGCAAAAACTTAAATTATATTAATGTTTTTATTGTATTTATATTCCTATATTATGTATAATAGACACAATGTATAAGTTTGGAAAAAGGTCAAGACAGCGCCTAAAAGGGGTTAATACCAAGCTGGTCAATGTTCTTAATGAACTCATTAAAATAATGGATGTTACTATTATTGAAGGAGTTAGAAGTGAAGAACGACAGGCTGAACTCCTTGAAAAAGGGGCAACGAAGGTTAAATATTCAAGGCATATGGAAGGTAAGGCAGTAGACCTAGCGCCTTATCCTATAGATTGGAACGACAGAGAACGGTTTCATTACATGGGTGGTATGATTCGTGGTATTGGTAAACAGCTTGGTGTAAAAATTCGCTGGGGAGGAGATTGGGATTCCGATGGCGAAATAAAAGATAATAATTTTGATGATTTAGTACATGTGGAGATAAGAGACTAATGGCTGGAACAACAGATACAGTACCTGCAATGCTTACACCCGGAGAATTTGTAATTAAACAGGAGTCTGCGGCTATGTTAGGTGAACCATTTTTAAAACAATTAAATGCGATTTCAGATAATGCCGCACATAATAATATTGATGCATTAATTGGACAAGCGCAACTTGCAAACATGAAACCTATGTATGGCGGGGGAGAAGTAGTACCCGGTTATCAAGATGGCGATGTGGTAGCACCAGCTGAACAAGCTCTCCCAGATTGGGGTAAAATACGAACTAAGCCACTTTTAAGATTATTTAGTGAGATGAATCAACATATATTTCCAACTGAACTAGAGTCTTCTATTTATGATAGGGACGAAGCAGTTAGTGATTCTCTTGAGGCGGAAGGGCTTGATTTTTGGGGTTCTGATGCAGAAATGGAAAGATATGAAAGTGAGCATAGTAAAGCTATGAATGGTATGACGGCTTCTAATTATGACGATGTTAGGTTGTTTTTACAGGACATGGCTTTAAAGGAGAGACATGGAACTATGACCGCCGCTGAAAAAGAAGATGTTAGTTCATCAATAAGTGCTTTAACACCAGCAATTAAAAGACTTTTTTCAGAAAATCCTGATATATTTAAATTTGCTCCTGAAGGTACAACTAGGGCAAAAGGTGATTACGAGGCTCAAGAAATTAGCCCAGAATTACCTTTAACTCGGAGATATAATAAAACTTTAGGAAGAGCTTTTAATAAAGTGTTACCCGGTTTTTATGAAAATGGTGGCGGAGTAGGAGAAGCTGGTAGGCAATATCCTCCGGGGACATTAATGAGTCCTTTTATGGGAGATAAAGCGCCTATGCCTGAAGCGTGGATGCAACCAGCTATAGAATCAGTTCCATCTCCAGAAGACGTTGCTGAATTTGATAAGATGGTTAAAATGCTTATGGTTCAAGAAGCATTGCATAAAGCTAGACAAGCAAATGAAATTGGAGAAAATAAAAAGATTGAATGGGATGGGAAAAGCATATTACCACCACATAAGGGAAAGAAAGAAAGCTTATATGAAAAATTTTTCTCACCTGAATTATAAATAATGGCTAAAATAGACAAAGATATTAGAGCTGAACAAAATCAAGAGCTCTTTAGAGATTGGAGTGATGCTCGTCAGGATTGGGATACTGAAGCTAGGAAAGATATTGATTTTTATCTTGGTAACCATTTTACTTCAGATGAATCAGATGAATTGCAAGCCAGAAACCAAGCTGATGTTCCTATGGACAGGGTTTCTTCGGCAGTTGAAAAATTTAAAGCGGTACTTACATCAAGACCTCCGGCATTTACAATTACACCAAGAGAAGACTCTGATGTACAAGTAGCAAGTGTTTGGAGAACTATTATTAGCTATATCTGGCAAATATCAGATGGCGATTCCCAGATGAAACAGGCTATACATGATTATGCAACAACAGGTCTTGGCTATTTGTATGCTTATGTTGATAGAGAATCAGATTTCGGGAAAGGTGATGTCAAGTTCACCTATCTTGACCCCTTTAGGGTTTACGTATCTCCTTCTTCACGTAATCGTTGGTATGATGATTCTGATGGCATTATTATATCTACAATCCTTACTGGTGAGCAGGTCATTAACCTTTACCCGGAATTAGACGACATAGTAGACCCCATAACTGGTGAAAAGTCCGATGGTTTACTTCGCAGTATTTCTGAATATGCAGAATACAATGGTGAAGATTATCCTTCTGCACAAAATAAAAACTCAATGACTGTGTTTACCCCCGCTGAAGTTAAAGATAAAGACTTTATGCAGGTTAAAAAGTATCAGATACTTGAGAGATTTTATAAAATAAAAGTTGCTTTTTATCACGTTGTAAATATCCAAGACGGAGATGAATTAGTATTGTCTGAAGAAGAGTTTGCACAATTCTCTGAAGAAAATAAAGAAGTATTAGAATCGGGGTTTTTTGAAATTGCTCAAGTTTTCCAAACTAGAGTAAAGGTATGTGCATCAATAGGTGAGATAGTTTTATATGAGGATATCCTTAATTCAAATATATATCCTATAGTTCCACTTCCAAATGTATGGACAGGGACACCTTATCCTAAGTCTGATGTATCAAGAGCAAGACCTATGCAGAGACTCCTTAATAAATTATGGTCTCTTGCTTTGTCTCATGCTCAAGCATCTGCTGGTTTAAAATTATTAGTCCCACTTGGCAGTGTTGACGACATATCCCAATTAGAACAAGATTGGGCTAATCCAAATGCTGTCATTGAAATAGATTCATCTCAAGGCGAGCCACATTATCCACAGCCTTCACCACTTGCTGGTGAATTTTACAAACTCATACAACAATGTGAATTTTACATTGATTTTATATTCGGCTTGCCTGAGATGATGCATGGATTTGCTGATAAAGCCCCTGATACAGTTAGGGGAACTGAGCAAATGATAGCTTTAGGCAGTCAAAGACCTAAATCGAAGCTTAGAGATATAGAATTTTCTATAAACAGACTTGGAAAAGTAATTTATAATCTATCTAAAGGTCACTATAGTTATAAGAAAATGTTTAGATTGGCACAGCCAAACAATGACCAAACTGATGTTATGGTGAATTTTTATACAGACGTATCTGGTTCTGTAGTTGATATTAAGAAAGAGAAGTATAACATTGAACAACATGATATAAGAATTGAACCGGGTTCTTCTATGCCAACTAATAAATGGGCAGAGCTTAATGTCTATTTAGAAGCTTTTCAGTTAGGTATTGTAGACAGGTATGAGGTTCTGAAAAAGAACCCAGAGATTTTTGACAAAGAGGGTATTATGCGACGTACAGATGAGAAACAACAAATGATGTCACAGATACAAGCCCTTGAAGGTCAGTTAAAGAATTTGCAGGGAGACTTGCAAACAGCCCAAAGAGAGTCTGTACAGGATAGGAAACGAGTGGAAGTTGAGAAGTTTAAATCACGGCTTTCCGAAGTTAATTCCGATTCTAAAGCAGACAGAAGAGTACAACGTAATAAACTTGAAACAGAGGTGAAGCTCGAGGTGGAGAAATTAGCGAACCGAATCAACCGTGAGGCTGATAAGGCGACTGGTTCTGCTCTAAAAGCCTAGAGACATCTTGAAGGAGTAAAACATGGAATCGTTAGAACAACTTGAGGCAAATGTCGAAGCTACAGCGTATGGAGATGAAAGTTCATTGGTGGAAGAAGTCATTGCAGAGCAATCTGGAGAACAGGTTGCAAATGTCCCCGAAGAAGCCCCGGCTTTAGTAGATGAGGCAGAGGTTCGTAAGTTTCAGTCAATGTATGACCGCTCACAAGCGGAATTGCAAGATTTGAAAAAGTATGAACCTTTGGTAAATCTTCTGGAGTCGAGACCTGATTTGGTAAAGACATTGCAAGATGGCATATCTAATCCACAAGGTGCACAGGAATCAGCTCCCGGTATAGGCAAAGACGAGTTCAACCCTTGGGATGCATTTACAGAAGATAATTCTGCTTCCAGCCAGTATGTTAAAAGTAAAATTGAAAACATGGCAAATGAAGTAGTATCTAAGAAAATGGCTAAACAACAGGCTCAGATGCAGACAGAAATGCATTTGAACAATACCGTGAATGAACTAAGAAATAACTATAAAATGTCAGATGATGAGATTAAGGGATTTATTGAGTTCACCACACAGCCTAAGGAAGCCGTTGGAATTAATAATCTTGTGAAATTGTATCGTGATGTCAGTGGGGTTGGTCAAACAAATACTGATACCGTAGATGCGGTGAGAGCCGCACAAGACGCTCCTCGCTCTGCCGGAGTTCTACAGGGACAACCAGCTAAAACAAAAAATGAAGCTGATAGAATGTGGGATTCTGTGTTGAAAGCGGGAGGTAGAAATAACGTTTTATAACTAAATAAAAGGAACGAATTATGGCAAACTATAATTCCGGACAAGTTAAAGCAGGTACTCCGGGTACTAACACAGCCTTATCCTTAACCAAGGGTTCTCGTAGATTATACGACTTTGGTGACAGGGTTGCTGAGTTATCTCCTGACGAGTCTCCTTTCTTTGTATACTTGTCTAAAGTTGGAAAAGTTCCAACTACAGATTCACAGTTCCGTTTCCTAGAAAATAGAAGTAAAATCTCTTGGACTGACCGTAGTTTTGTTATCTCAACAAACCTAGCGGCAGTATCAGCAGGTGCAATAGTTACTGCAACTTTATCAGCGGCTCAAAGCTGGCTTGTTAAGGGTATGGTAATTGCTGTTCAATCTGACACTGGCAATAGCGGAGCTCCAAATCATGCAACTGCTCGTATTGAGGCTGTTAATTCATCAACTTCGATTGATATTAAATGGCTTACTAATCCGGGTTCAGATGCTGATGCAGGTGCTGATGCTAAAGCTCAAGTTATTGGTTCTTCTTTTGCGGAAGGAAGCGGTGCTCCAGATGTATTCTCACAAGAACTTGACCATGATTATGGGTATACCCAAATCTTCAAGACTGCTTGCGAAATGTCAAATACAGCACGTGCTACAGTTTATCGTGGTTATGCTGATGAGTGGCAACGTATCTGGAACATGAAACTTCGTGAACATAAAGTTGATATTGAAAGAGCTATGTTATTTGGTCAGCGAGCATCTGTTGGTGGTATTCAATACACCGAAGGTATTGCTGGTCATATTATGGCTAATGGTCAATCTCAAACCAAAGAAGATGCAGAGCAACTCGAATATACCGAGGGGCAAGCTTATCTTAAAACAGTAGCGGCTGGAAGTCTTACTTACGATGTCTTGTTGAAAGACCTTGAGGTAGTATTTGACCCAGCACGTGGCGGTTCTCAATCAAAGTTAGCTTTGACAAGTTTACCTGTTATGTCATTATTCAACAAGTTGGGTGATGGTGTAGGTTTTGTCGGTGATACTATGTCAAGTAAAGTACCTTATCAGTTTGATAGAAGTCAAGGTTCTTTTGGTCATAAGATAACTAAGATTGAAACTATTCATGGTGACATTTCGATGGTTAGAGAGCCACTTTTCAGAGGATTAGCGGCTGAGTTCATGTGTCTTGTTGATTTAGACCATGTATCATACCGACCATTGGTTGGTAATGGTGTTAATCGTGACACTTCTATTGAAACTAACGTGCAAGCGCCAGATGAAGATTTGCGTAAAGACATGATTCTTACAGAAGCAGGTCTTGAAGTTTCTCTTCCCGAAACGCATGCATTGTTTAACTTTGAAGAGGCGGCATAATGAGAAGTGATATAATAAATCAAAATAGCAATAGCTATGGTGAAGTGCCTTCAGTATATAAGATGGAAGCTAAAACAGCGGCTTTTTCAGCCGTTGATGGATTTTGCTATCTTGTTACTGACCTTGATGGTTGCGCTGTTACGTTGCCAGCTCCTACAGTTGGTGCTAAAATAAAGATTATTTTTGGAGCAGTTACAAGTAATAATCATACGATTACTTGTGATGCAACATCAACTCTTTATGAAGGTTATGCCCTTATGTTGGACAATGATGGCACAGCGGCACAATGCAAGGTTTTTGCGGCTGACGAATCAGATGATGATGTTTTTTCAATGAATGGTTCGACAACTGGTATTTCTGGAGCAGTAGAGCTAGTTGGTATTAGTACCAATCGGTGGCAAATACAAGCGATTGTATACTCTTCAGGAACTGTGGCAACACCATTTGCTTAATCTTAATTAAATAAAGATAGCAGTGTGGAACTGTGGGGTGGGTCGTATAAAGGGCTCACCCCGAAATCCAAAGGATTAAATATGAAATGTGTCAGTTGTGAAAGCCCTAACCCAGACCAATGGTTTTATTGCCGTAGTTGCGGTAAAAAAACATCTAAGTCTAAATTCACTACAAATCTATATATGATGAGTGAAATGGGTAAAAGAACCGATATTGAATTAAGCACAACTACTATAGAAGAAGATATAAAACAAAGAAATAAAAAATTGGGATATGCCTAATGGCTACATTAAAAGTAAAGATACAAGAGGACATTGTACTTGACAATCAAGATTACGGCTCTAAGCGTATATTGGAGATATCAAGCATTGATGAGATTTATAAAAGAATTGTTTCTTGTCCAGCAAATGCAGAAACAACTGTTGTGCATTTTAAACAAGTTTCAGGAGCCGCAGGAGGAGCAGTTAAATTTGATGGAGCCCTAGACATACAGGACGTAAGATATATTAGAGTTACTAATTTAGATAGCTCCAATAGTTTAACTTTAAGTTTACAAGCTGAAGTTGGTGAAGATGATTCAGGCGCTGATGCATCGGCTAGTATATTACTAGAAGCCGGAAAAAGCTTCATGATGGGTTCGGGTCATGATGGGATTGGAGTATCTGATGCAAATGCGAATATAGTGACAGATTTGGTTGATTTAGATAGTCTTGTGGTTCAACCGGGGAGTAACGCTATTAGTGTTGAAGTTTTTGTAGCGAGTGTGTAATGGCAACTTTTGAAGCACAGGTAGAAGGATTAACAAGCTTGTCAATAAGTGGGAGCACTGCTCCTACAAATATTGAATTAACTCAATTCCTTACAGATGGCGCTAAAGAAGTTATTAATCAGTTACCCGGACATCTTTTACCATTGTGTGCCGCTTCTCAATCATTTACATCTGGTACGGCGGATACATTGAATACAGGTAAAATATTGAATGTATTTAGAAATGATGGTGATATCAATCAACCTTGTAGAAAGATACCAGCTAAACAAAAAGGAAGAGTTTCTGACCCTGAAGATATGGCATATGCTACTATAACAGACCCTGTATTTTTTATAGATAACAATACTTTGGATGTCCTTCCTTCAGGTGGTTCTTGTTCTTATTCAGAGGTTCAATACCCGTCAGTTAATTATTCAGATTCTTCTATTGGTTCAACGTCTTTAACTACCGTTACCGCAACGGCGGCAGACCCAACTGTGTTTACTAAATCGAGTCATGGGTTATCTACTGGAGATGTGGTTGAGTTATCTGGTTTTCAAGATATGACGGAAATTAATGGAATGACAGGAACAGTTACTAAGCTTGATGCAAATACATTTGAAGTTAATGGTATTTCTGCTGACCCTGCTGAAACAAGAGGTGGAACCGTTACTAAGTTGGGTGGTTTTCCAGATGAAGCAGAATATCTTGTCGTATTATATGGCGCTGTTAAGTCATTGCAAAATGTATTGGGTAGTCGTTCTATAAATACAGATATTACTACTGCAATAGGTGCAATAAAAACAGCGGTAGACCAAGCGGCTACAGCGGCAGGAAGTTTTTTAGCATCCACTGGTTCAGTATTCGGAGATACAGATACTTTTTTGACAAGCGACTCTCAATTAACAAGAGTTAAAGCGGCACTAGATATTGCTGAGGATGTTATTCATGAAGATACTCCATCAGCAACTACAGATGCTTATGGTGCTCAGGCAAACGAAGATATTGAATTAGTAACATCTGCTTTGAATATTGCAAAAACGGAAATAAGTAGAGCTCAAATGCATTTATCTGAATGGACATCTATTGGTGATATGCGGGTTAAGGAAGTTAATGCCGCCTTATCTGAAGCTAGGGGATATGCAGATGAAGTGCAGTCTCGGTTGCAGGTAGATAGCGCACAATATGGATGGTATGAGAAACAACAGGCTAAATTGCAATCCGACTATGAAAAAGGTTTACAAGCATTAGGTTAATAATATGGCTGTGCATAAAATATCAGTAAAACAAGTTTTAAGTAGGGTTCGTCAGGTATTTCCTGATATTCCTGAAAATTATTTAATTAATCTTTTAAATGATGGTTTAGTTGAAGTTGGGATGTATAGTACAAAACCAGTACAAGCTAAAATGAGCACAGTTGCAGACCAGATGTTCTATAATATTAGTGATGAAGCTGAAGATTCCAGTGGGAATAAGCTTGAGGCTAATAAGGTTTTTAGGGTAGATTTAATGGACGATGATGGTGACTATATCCAAATACCAAGGTTATTGGATAAGAATATTTTATTAATGGATGCTACAAGTGAGTCAGCATTAACAACACCGGATAGTAAATAATGGCAAGTAATATATCATATCCAGATAGTTCAGCATTTTGGTATATCGAAGGTGATAAACTTGCTCTGATTACCAATGTTGATAGTAGCGGTAGTGCAAGAACTACTGCTCGTAAACAGTGGAAAGCTATAGCTGAAGCTGTCACAGATGGTGTATTACTTCATTATTATGGTGAGCCTAATCAAGTTAGAACCATTAATGATGAGATAGATTTAGATAACAGCTTACATCTTTCATTAGTTGATTACATTAAGTATAGATTATACTTAGATAAAGCTGGTGTATCTCCCGATGCCGGTATTTCACAATCCTCAATGGTTGTGTCTATGAATCATGAGAAAAAATTCAGAGATGCCGTAGCAAGATATGGCATGAGGAAACGTAACAAAACAGGGGGAACTAGGGCAATAGTACCTTCAAACTTTAGATAAACTCAGATAGGGAGCATTCTCGCCTCGCAAGCTGGGTAAAAATAATAGGAGAATAAAATGGCAAACCTTCAAAGACATAGAGCTCACGAATCACTTAATACAGACACAGCTGCAGATTGGCAAGTTCAATCAGCTGTAACAGTAGATGCTGATGGCGTAGCTGTAAATGTTACAGCATATCACACAATTCACTTACAATCCGATAAAGATTTTTATTTTACATTCAATACTACAGGTACTGATTCAGATGTAAATACAAGTAATGATTTATATTTAATGGGTGGAGACACAATTTACTCATTAAGAGTACCTAGAGGATTAGGTGATAATGTTTATTTAATAATGGAAAGAAAAGAAAGTTCTGATTCAACTGTCAGAGTAATTCTATCTTAAGGAGATAATTATGAAAAGTAGTATTATAACAACAACTGCTGATTCAATATCTTCAGGAGGTACAATAACTGGTGACCTGACCATTTCAGGTGATTTAACTGTAGAAGGTAGTAGTACATATTCATATACAGAAGCAATAAGTGGTACTGGTACTGCAAAGGCTAATTTTGATATACTAACATTAACTAACGCAGTTAATGCGGCAGATATGGATGGTACAGAGACTTCCATTCTTTTTAATCAATATTATTATGATGGTTCTACTCCTGCTGTTGCAGATGCTGGTAGAATTAGTATAGGTACAGAGACAGACTGGACATCTACTGCTTCAACTCAAGACTCGTATATGGCATTTGAAACAGCATTGAATGGTACTGTTACTGAATATATGCGTATCACATCCGCAGGAAATGTCGGAATTGGAGTTACTGCCCCAGACCAGAAAGTGATAATCGGAGCTACGGGTGGAGTTGTAATGAATATAATTTCAGATACAGATGCAAATTCTGCTGATAATGATGCATTACTAAAGTTCAGTA
>VTLG01004093.1_pt1 | contig 38859 bp, 45 predicted proteins | sample 4694571 | NCBI WGS metagenome assembly VTLG01 (sample SAMN12604809, study PRJNA352737) | marine metagenome | biome: ENVO:00000447; feature: ENVO:00000209|ENVO:00000569|ENVO:01000036; material: ENVO:00002151; isolation source: viral sequences binned using virsorter ... | reverse complement strand
AGGGTATTCTTCTAGGTCTAAATAACAATGGCACTCATATAAAATGACTTCTTCACTATCTCCAGCGGGTTCTCTGCCTTCAATTTCGTTATAAGCCTCTTTTACATCATCTGATTCTGTATTTTCCCCTTTCGGTATATCCATATCACGATAAAAACCAGTTACTTGTAACTTACGTAACTCATTTTTTGACATTTTTATGATATGGGTTATCCGTTCTGCTGATGCTAAATCAGTTGCAGTATACGGTGCGACTACATCTTCGGCTGGTACAAACTTACTTACTGGTCTACCAAGCACATCATCGCGATAAACCTTTTTAAAAGCACTACCAGAAAGTCCAAGGTAATATAACATCTGGTCATATTCTGGCTCATACTCTTCCATTTCATACATAATTTGATAATTCATGTAATCTTGGACACGTTTAGCCTGTGCTTCTACTTCTGGAGTAGCTTCACCAATAATATTACTCTTTACTGGACCACTGCTAGGTAACATTTCTTTATATGCACCAGCTTGAAACTGCGTTACAGCTTCATTTAATATCGGGTGGATTACACCTGTAGCACCATCAAAAGGCTCAGTACGGGATTCGTACTTTAAACCGAGCAGTTCTAAACCTTTTGTGTAAGTTTCTACCCACTCATCGCGGCTAGTTTTATCATCATCAACACTCTCAGATACATAACTAGAAATTTTACTTAATGTATCTTCACTTAAAAATTCAGCTAAGTTATCATAAAAGTTATCTGGTTCTTCTCCTAATGGCTGGTCATCTTCACCAAAAATAACTTCCGCGCCACCATCTTCTGTTTCTTCTTCTGTGATTATTTCTAGTTCTTGTTCAACTAACTCATCTTCTAATGCGCTAAATGTATCATTAGGTGCTTGTAATAAACTGCGGTCAATATTGCTTGGGCGGGGGTTAATTGCCATTAGTAATATATCCTTTGTACAGGGACAGATTCTTCTTCTTCATAATCTTCGGGGTGCTGTATAAACCCGCCTTCTCTAAATCTACGTAGAGCTTGGGTAACAGTATCAACATAATCATCATGCTCCCCTGCGGGAAACGCCGCACACTCTTCAATTACTTCTTCTGCCCAGCGTGTATCTGGCGACCATACTAAACCACTTTCAAACAACGGCGCAATAGAGTTTACTCTTGTGAATTTATCATTACCCCTACTAGGTGTATAATTCATTACTGGTATACCCATATTCCTCAACTCTTGTGTTAGCGGCATACCACTGGCTTTTGCCTCTATAAGTACACATTCTGGTTCCCAGTATTTATACTCCTCAAGTGCTCGCCGCCGCAAATCAGGAAAGTCCCATCTGCCACGTTTAGCATCACATAGAATAATGTTTGGTGGTCCTCCCTCTTTAGGATAAAAAACACCCCATGTAGTTATAGCACTAAAATCAGATGTTTCCTTTTTACTATACGCAGTATCATAAGACTGCATTACATACTCTAATGGTGGTATATCATCTTTCTCCCACATATTCCACCACTCACGTTTAAGTATAGCTGCCATATCGCCCGTGGGATTTTGCTGCCATTGCGCTTCCCACTTACCAACTGACAAACTACCTTTAACACTTAATAAATCTTCTTTCTTCCAAAACTCAGGCCAAAGGGGTTCTTCACTCTCTGGCATTAATGCCGGAAACTCAACTACTTCCCATTTATCTGCTAATATATCTCTGCCCTGCTGTTTTAATAATTTACCTGTTAAATCATTATCTGCCCAGCGAGTCATAATAATAACTATCGCACCTCCGGGCTGAAGACGTTGGCGCGGACCAGATGTATACCACTCATAAGCATGTTCTAATGCTGTAGGGCTAAGTGCATCTTGTTCACTGTGCGGGTCATCAATAATTAATAAATCTGCACCACGGCCTGTAACCGCACCGCCAACACCAGCCGCAAAATATTCTCCACCTTTACTGGTTTCCCAACGTCCCGCTGCTTGGCTATCCGCACGTAATTCTACTCCAGGAAAAAGACTAGTATATTCTGTAGAGTTCATTAAATTACGCACCTTTCGGCCAAACCTAAAAGCTAACTCAGCCGTATGCGTTGTCTGCATTATCTTTAATCGTGGGTTTTTACCCATTAACCAACTAGGTAATAAATAACTGCCAAACTCACTTTTTGTATGGCGCGGGGGCATATTTACTATTAAGCGTTTTAACTCACCATTAGCTATCCGGTTAAACTTTTCTGCCATAATTTTATGGTGGCGTCCATTTATAAATTCAGGCCAAACCGTTTTAGTATACTCCATAAAATCTTGTTGGCTCGCCTCTGCTTGTTTTATCTCTGCTGCTCGCTCTAATAAATGGGCATACTTTTTTAATTGTTCTTCAGGTACAAGTTGAACATCCATTATCCATGGTTCCTCAATAACGCGGATATATTATAAATATATCGAAAATTTTTCTAGGGCAATGAACCTATGACGATTCTACAGTATAAGGGGGGTGGCGGTCTCGGCTTTTGATCGAGTAAAGTCAATATCCTGAAACTTTTTTGCTACCACATGATATGTCCAAAACATGGCTACAGACCGAGCTATAGCCAAGGGGATGGTCTCGCGGGGGTACAAAAAAACACCGCCCAGCGTGGGCGGTGTTTAGTGGCGGGGGACCCGTTGCCCCCCCGCGCTAGGTTATTTTGTGGGCTGTGGTTGCACTACCAATTTAACATAGCCTGTACCCCATGTGGCACTGCTAGGGCTGTAGCCGCCATTTAACAATGCCAGCAAGCAATTAGGCTTTTTAGCACTATGGCCTAGCTTACTTGCCGCCTTTAGTATTGCCGCCAAGCTAGTATTGCCATCAATACCGTACAGCAACCAGCTTTGTATTGTGTGGCGTACACCGCCCACCTTGCCATTAAAACCAAATGGCACTGGCTGTGCTTGGTCAAGCTGTACATTGCCTAGCGGTACAACTTGTACATTGTGCAAATTGCCGCCAGCTTGCCCGTTAATAAATGCCCATAGCTGGGCATAAGTTATTTCATCGCCAGTATGCTGTAATGTAGCAACGGTGGCGGTGGCAGTAGTAGTAGTAGCTTTTTGGGTAGCAACACCCTTTTTAGCGTTTGGCATTTTTAAACCCTCCTATGCGGTTAATGCCGTAACCAGTATTGGCTACAATTTTTATTATGCACATTTAGGCGTCGCGCACAATACTTATTTTTACTTTTTATTACTTTTTTATTAGGCCATAAAAACCCAACACTATTAGTGCAAAAATTAACAACCACATTTTTTACCCCTTGCTGTTTGTTTTTTACAAACTGCAATGGTTGAGTTTTTTTGACCACACTCGTTTTAAAATGTTAAATCTTCTAAACTCGTCAAACTTGTTAGAGGAAGATTGATGATGATGTGATATATATAGATTAACGTCTATATATATCTGTCGTCCTCAGGGATGGGATCATCATCTCTCATCCTCAAGGATGGGTCCTCGGTAAAAGGGGACGCCTTGCGACGTCCCCCTCTATGTTAGCCTTGGACTACCAGTTTGACGAATGGTGTCATCCAGTATTTGCTGGACGGTGAATAGCCACCGTGCATCAAAGCATGGAGGCATGTCGGCTTTTTACGTGAGTGTCCCAAAGGCGCTGCTTTATTGAGAACCGTTTTAAGGGACAGGTCACCGTCAACACCTAACAGCATCCAATCTTGGATGCGTTGCCTGACGCCTCCCGTCTTGCCGCCATAGCCAAACGGGACAGGCTCTTTTGAATCAAAGTCGCAATTAGGCAGTGGCACGATTTTGACGTTTGCCTCATTGCCGCCAGCGTGTTGCTGGACAAATGACCAAATGTCATCATAAGACAGCTCGCGGTCAGTGACGAGCAGCTCAGCTGATTTAACGACAGTTTTAGCGGTAGATTTTTTTACAGTTTTTGCAGTCATGATATGTCCTTTCTACGACATGTCCATAAGCACCATTGCTTATGATGTAAGAGTAGCACGTACGATTTTTATTGACAAGTCAATAGTTATCAAAAAACATCAAAAAAATTTGGCGTCATCATCTATCATCATCAACCGACAATGAAAGATGAAGATTGATGATATGAAATTGACCGAGGAAGATTGATGACGAAACTAGACTTCTCTCTCCTTTATGATGGGACGAGAGGATGATAGAATATGATTGATAGCACCCTCCCAATCGTAAGGCGATCCCGAACTCCAGTCAGGTATCAAGGGATCATCTTTTATCGTCGTTGTCGCAATATCCATGGCTCTCGCACCGTAAAATATATTTATAGTTCGGGACGAAGGATGACTAACCAAGTTCCAGACGTTTCCAGAATATCCACTATATCTTATCTGCCAAGCAATTTGGTGAGGACGAAGAGCAATTTTATTTAACGAGTTTAACCTATGGACTTTAAGCTCAAGCCAAAAAGCATGACCATCCAATATGCCATGCAAGTCAGGTACTCCAGGACTAGACCAAGACTCTAGACGTGTCCAAAACACGCCTAGGTCTTTGGTTCCCTCACGCAGATTTTTCCACAACGTGGATTCTGGTTTACTCACTCAATGCCTCCTTTACTTTGAAACCGATTGCTATCAAAACCACTGCATCGCAGACTATTAAAAAGATTAACGTACCATCCATCACACTAGCTCCGTTGTGGTAGGTGTGATGAGCACGACCTGCTGTTTAGCAAACTTGACAACTGGTCTGCCCTCCTGCTCACTTGCCCACTCATTATGGCGATTGATACGATCTTCCAAAACGCGCGCTTGCCTTAACTCATCTGACCAAGATGTCATAGACACCTCAGGATCAGGCGTACATGGTGAGCCATCAGCATTAGTGGTATCTGTGAACCACAGAGTCGTTAACAACATGAGGCAACTGGGGTCTTCATTAGTAACCACCATATCACCATCTTCATTCATATCTACATACTGTATCATTAGTCAGCTCCTTTCTACGAGCGTTGTTGCCTTTACAATTATAAAGTAGCAGTACAGAAAATAGAAGACACATCTTTTGTTATCTTTTATTTCGGTGTGAATCCGACTATCTTATAACTATCAACCCACTCACTCCATCCCTCTGTCCAATCGGTCTCATCGTAATTCTTCCAATCGGCTGACCTATCCCTATTTATTTCACTGAGCACACGACATAAATCCCAGACGAACTTTTCGCCCGTCTGGGTATCCTGCACGATGTAGTGCATATCAGTCATTACTTGCTCGCTGGATTAAAGCCTCCTCACAAATGGGACAAGGTGTTTTATCCTCATCCCCATACACCCGAGCGTAGTTATTACCGAGCATCGGCATACCACAAAGAGTGCCATGCTCACCCGGAACACTGAAGTGCTGTTGACCTAGCTTTTTAGTCCACTCAAATAAGCCAAGATCGCTTGCCACTTTGGACACATAATTAATTACATCAGCCATTGTAAGCCTCCATCATTTGTATAGCCTCAACACGGTTATCGTAATCGCGCTTGGCTTCATCATAACTAGGGTGGATTTTTACATTACCCTGACTGCCTGGATCTGTGCGATATACCAACCATGCTTCGTTGACACGGGAAAATTCCAATCTGGTTTGAGATATACCATCATTGAACTCATACATTTCAGCTTTAGGTTTTATCATAGCGGCTCCTTTCTGTGAGTGTTGCTATAATTATAAAGTAAAACAAGGGACAGTAAATGATAACTCTTTTACTGTCCCTTTATATCACCGATCCCTAAGATAATATTTGATGAGGTATTTAATGACGTTAGGGTAGGTGACATCCATACCTGTCTCCTCCTCTAACAGCTCACGTATAGCGTGCAAATCGTGGAGCGTCTCGCGTCCAGAAAGATGCACCATAGTAGGGACGTCCTTATACTGGGCTGTCCCTTTAGGACGTCCTAACTTTTTTGGTTTAGTAGTCACGTAAAAACCGTTTGAGGCCAAACAAATGTGACTCCTCAGCCACTATTGTTGAGTACTCACAAGTAACTATGTCGTCATCATTATTAGTATTAGTAATGGTGACGTGCGTTTGGTTCTCAAAACCAACAATACTTATTTGCCTCAAATCATCAAGGCAACACAACACCTTGTCATCAGTGACCTCAAGGTGTGTTGGCTGTATTGCATGATAGTCAACCCATCCGTCCAATACGGCATCGTTAGTTTGCTTAAAGTAGTTCATCATGAGAGGTCCTTTCTTTGACCGTTGCTATAGTTATATAGTGCCATATATGAGCCATAATGATAAGTCTTTAATTATCACCATCATCATGATCAATCATTATATTTCCCTCAGTGACGACGGCCAAAGCAGGGAACTCCTCTTGTATCCTTTTTATTTCTCGCATTACCTCATCACGATTCATCTGATCAATTTTACCATGGAGGATTTCTTTGCGGTCAATATAAAGCCCAGCCGCTTGACCTCGTGATTTTTCAGCAGCGACAGCCGCCGCAAAATTTCCTCCTGTCATCGCGGCGTCACGTATCTCAGCCAGCTTTTTAACGTGACCCTCAAAACTTACCTCATATTTACGTGCCAACTCTTGTTTTAATTCACGGATCCTCTCAACTACATGGGGGTATCGCTGACCGTTGAGTAACTGCGAGGCAATAGCATGGGCTGACTTCTCGGAATATCCAGCACGAAGAGCTGCCTCAGTTTGTGAAATATCCTCACAAACATACAATCGTGCAAATTCCTCTTGCTTTGGAGTGATGGATTTTTCTTTACGTGGATTTGCGACGACATCAAGTGTGGGTTTATGAGTTGCTTTTGCTAGAGCCATTTACTGCCCTCTCCTCCTACGTGATGGGATACTTTGCATAATAGGACCAAAAACGAATTATGTTAAATTCAAATTTATCACAGATGAGACCGCGCGGACGGAAATACTACATTGAGATATTGTTCAAATCATCGTAATTCATAGGCTAACTCATTGAAGATATGTGTATACTGAGATATTGTATATTATCAAATCATAAAAAACAAATTTACTCCCATCCATATTTACCTCCTATATAGCAAACTAATCAGAAACCTTGGTAATTGGTCATTATTTTGGGGGGTACTTACCTACCACCCACTACGCTAGAGGCAGTCGAGCGGCGTCTGAGCGGCGTCTTTTTTTACTCGGGAACCATGTTTATTGGTAAAAAGACCCCCAACCATTACTGATTGGGGGTAGGTTCTCATAAGGGAGGATATCTTACATGAGTAAAGTATGATAACACATTTATCAAGAATAACCATACTAAATTTAACGGAGGTGCGGAACCTTATCCAGTCTTAAATACTTGACTGCACTGTTCTTCTTCAACCCTACGACGTAAGATCTCACGCGCTTTAGCTACTCCCCTAGGAGTAATATGCCAGAGTCCAGGTTTAGAGTGACCAATCCTGCGTAACTCACCTTTAGCTTCAATATTAACTATCGTTTTATACACGTCTTCTACTTCAATATCCCTGAAGTCGGTGACCGATAGAGTAGCATTAGTCTCAAAAAACCGTACGAGTATTTGAGCAGTCCCACTATTAGTAAAAATCTTACCACGCGGTTTAACCCTGACTGCTTTAACAGTCGCAGGAGCAGTAGGCATCGCAGTTATATTAGGACTCGGAGGATTTACCATCCCCTGTTTAATCATCCAACGTACTTGCATACCGATACTACGGCACTCAGCCTCAGCTACAGTTTTAAGTAAATTATAGGTTTCAATATCAAGCGAGATCGATTTGTAGTTTTCTGGATCGGCCATGTTTTTTAGTCCTTTCTTCGGCTATCGCTACCTCTCTAGCCTTGGTAGCTATCATGCTTTCTAGGATAGACCTAGCTTCTGGACTGCGGAAACAGATAGTAGCTAGGGTATAAGAGAGGTGACCGCATGTGCGGTCATCCCCATATTTTGCTTTATCACCTCTTTCAAGGTAGTGCTGGTGTTCATCAAGGCGTATAAAATAACTCACCGCACTTCTCACATCAGCGTAACGTGTCATTACTCAACCTCTACAGTAAAACGTAGCTCACGTACACGGTCGCCAATATCACTTTCACGCACCCACTCATCAGGGTCGTAATCATTAGTGCTAATAGTTGAATCAAACAGCTCTTGGACTTGGTGTTCAACTTCAATCATACGCACATATACATCATCAACTGTTTTACCAGCCGCCGTCATATTCTCTTGGCCTACACGTAGAGCTTTCACCTCTTCTTGCAAACCATAAAGCAGAGTCATAATATGTTGCATATCAGCACCAAGGTTCTCAAACCTACTACGCACATCACTCATACGTTGAGCTTGTATTTGTATCTGCTCATGTAAAGGATGCTTAGTAGAATCAAACTCATTACGGGCAGCGATATCTGTGCATACAGCATTATCTACCTCGCTGCTCTCAGGCACAGCAGTAGCAGTACCAGACACATCAGATATAACAGCATTATTTTCAACTTTCTCAGTCATAACCTACTCCTTTCTTGAGTGGTTGGTTAGATGTAGCAGACAAGAGATAGTCCATAGGAGACTGCCCCTTGCCTATTATTAATATACCACAGGACATGCCAAGATTGCACTCTTGGTATAATTTATTTTATCCTAAAACCTCGGCTCATCTTTCCAGTACAGATTACCATATTCATCAACTACACAATCGCGGTCGGGGTCTAACTCTACTTCGCCAAATCCTCCACATTCATCACACTCATCGTAATAGCCCTCTAAATATCCACCGCGCTCGTAATCAACAACAGGACGCTCATATTCAACACGCCCCTCACCCCCACATTGAGGGCAAGGGATATGTGTAACATCGTTATCCACAGGTACGAGGTTAGACATCATTTACATGCCCATCATGTTTAAGATCAGATTGGAACTCGCTGTAATCACTAAAAATGTTACGACTATTTCCATAACGCTGTGTCTCCTTTCTAGAGAGTTTCATATATTGATTTAACCAACAATGAGAACAAAGTAAGAGAATACCCTCCCTTACTTTTGCTTCATCACCACATTTATCACACCTCGGGTTTTGCATCTCTAAAAACTGGTTTGAATGCTTGATTAATCGCCCTCAGTAATTCTGCTTCAATAATAAAACAATCAACATCTATTTTATCTACTCCAAGGCTATACATACCGCGTCTAAATTCTTCTTCAGTAATATTAGCCTCGCAATAATCTTCTTGCAACTTTTCAAGAGAAACCATCCATAACTCTTTTACTTTACCCATTATTCCCCCTCTCAAGAACTTTGATTATTGTTTCAATACGCTCTAACATTGTTAAATCAGTATTGTATTTATCAACCTTAGAACAATGCGATAAGGCATCAGGCAGACATTCTACCTGATGCTTTAAATCGTAAGCAATAGTAAGCACTTCATCCATGCCAAAAATAACCTCTGTCTGCACCTAATCCATACAGTACATTATGGATAAGTGCTGGCTTACTCTTATCAAGTTTAAGTTTGCCATTGACCCAATTATAATAGCCATGGATAGTGGGCATCTTGCGACGCCCACCTTTTAAGATTACAATTTCTTTGATATCATCAACATTATCAACTAAACCAGTATAATGAAGATAAGTTTCTATCAACCCTATTCTAGGGTAAATAGGCGTGAGAGCATGGCTCTCACGCGAGTTATAATAAACCTGAGCGGAGTACATATCAGTACTCACTAGGCAACATCAATACTTTTTGCTGCCCATCATCAATCAGGTAAAATTTCCAAGTACCAATATCGGCATCAGTAAAACCAATATCACGCGACCATAATAAGTTATCATTACCATCATCAGCTACGATAGTGGCTACCTTATTATTCTCACCTTGGAGAACATCCATTTTAATAACGATAAAGTAGTTCTCCTCAGTAAGCAGAGGTACTACCTCAGTTTGGATAATATCCATCAACCAATAAGCACCGCCTCCGCAGTTCTCCGCAAAGTAGTGCGCTCCATCAGTCAATAGCATTTGCTGGTCTTTAGGAGTCAACGGCATATTATACCGTATATAACCCTCAGTCCCAGTAAACATACTTAAATCAGCAGTTTGCATATCATACTCCTTTCTACGAGTGTTGTTATAAAGCATAAGTATGACGGCCGAGAGATATGATAACAAACATGGAGAAGGCCGCCATACTTATAATTATACTATGCCTAAAAAGATTATCAAAAACAACTCTTTACGCATCTTATTTATTCCTCTGTATTAGAGGTCCATTTAGCTCCAGTCAAGTATCCACATTCTCCACATGAAATCTGTCCATCCATCCCAGATATGAGTTGAAAAGAACTAGATCCACAGAGCGAGCAGAGTAGTATCTCTACTTCGTGTTCTGTTATGATTTGGCTCTCTCCTCTATGATGGGTCACCCTGTCTCTCGGAGTGAAGGGGATGACATTATCTCCTGCATAAAGGGCGGTATTGGTCTTTTGCGCCATGAGCATATCCTCGCTTTTTCATAAATGTAATAATCTTGGTATGCAATTATCGTGTCAGAATGCTTATACTCATCTGGCATTGCCTGAGCTGGTTTAGTAAATCCTCTCGCTTTTAACTGTATTGGTGGACAACGTAGCATTGCAAGCACACGCTCACAACTATGTACCTTATCAAAACGATAAGTATATTCTTTACATAAAGCGATACCTAGCTGCCATAGCCAGCGATAATTTTCTACCGTCTGACCAGCCCAAAGAGTGCAGGGATGTTTTTGATGTACAGGTAAGTATGGTCCATCAGCACTATACCTATGATGTACAGTGCTGAGCATTTGTGTAGACTCAAGTGGCATTTTGACAACATGTTTATCACAATGCCATTGAGCGCAAATTGTATGGTTCCAATCAACGATAAATATATTCATACTTATTTTTACAATAATAACGTAACAAAGACTGTTCTTTTTTGCTCTTACAGATAATCTCCACTAGACAAAGCTGCCTCTATTTCTTCATCAGTCATTTTACTTAAATCTAAATCATCAAACCGAATCTTCTTTTTTCTTACAGGTTTTTTAACAAGTTTCAATTTTGGTGGTTTAGGTTTTGGTTTTGGTAATTCTTCTACTGTAAATAATACTTCTAATGTGGCATATCTATGACCGCACTTCAGGCATTCTCTATTTCTTTTAATAGTATCTTGGTGAGGTCGGCTGTTATAAACTTTACTTTTTTTGCCACATTTGATGCAGTTCACGGTATGCCTCCTAAATTATAATGAGCCAGAACCTTTTTTATTGGTTCAAAATCTTTATGCGAAGAAAATTTCTCATATAAATAATTCATACCAGAGTGCATTATCATTTTCATTTGCTCACTGCCCTGTGAATGACGATGAGTATATAAAACTAACTCAAGCATATCTGCCATCTTCAGTCGTATTTTTTCTTCTGGGCTAAGCACAAACATCAAACCAAGATCTTCAAATACTTTTTTCTCAGCTTTCACAAACGCTTGATGTATTTCTGGATAAGACCACTTAGCTGTTGCTGGAATATCCCCTAAAATTATTTCTGGTACATCATGATATAATGCTGCCATGATGAGTTGCTTTGAACTGTCAGGCCATAGCTGATCAATTAAAACACTTACTGCATACGAATGCGCTCCCACTGTTTGCCTCTCTGATTGATTTGCAACAGTGTGATACCTCAGTACAAACTGAGCATCCCATACTGTTGTCAATGTTTTAATTCGTGATGTTATGCTGCATTTCTGTGCCGCCATCTTTTATTCCTCTTAACCACGGCTTTTCCGTGAATATTTGTTTTGCTTCTCCCCAGTTTGGACCAAACTCGGCATCTACTATAGAAGGGACTTCTAACTTAACACAATCTTGCATAATTTCAGTTATCTTTTTTGCTTGTTCTTCTGACTCAACAGATACATCTAACTCATCATGCACTTGAATCATGGGTAATATACCTTCATCAGCTAACGCTACCATCGCTGCTTTTGTTTGATCTGCCGCACTGCCTTGGATTAATTTATTTAATGCTTTATATGTAAATGCTCTTTTGATTCCAGGACCATGTTCTGCATAGGCTTCTTGATAAGTCATAGGTTTCCAACTCCCATACTTATTTGGTTCCCACTTATCAAACCTACACCTACGTCCTAACAAGGTACGAATAACCCCACGTGAGCTAGCTCGGTTAGTGCTATACTCACTAAGTTCTCGTACAAAAGGTACTTTATCATGGTATGTGGCGAACAGTTCTTGAGCATCCTCAAACTCTAAGCCAAGGCTCGCGGCTAACTTTTTACTACCCATCCCATAAAATAAACCGAGATTAATATCTTTAGCTTGTTTACGTGGGACGCCTACAATATCAGCCGCCATTTGGTGAAAATCTGTGCGTGGGTCAGAATTATATTGCTCTGCAAAGTCAGAAGCCCCTCTGAAGCCCATCAGTTTAGCATAATGCACAACAATACGCGGTTCTTGGCTGGAGTAATCAAATGCGCCCCATAGACAGTCTTGTTCAGGTATAAACAAACTGCGTATCATTGGACCTATTTCGCCATGCCTTGCTGGTATTTGCTGAAGATTAGGGTTGCTATAACTAAATCTACCAGTAACTGTGCCTCCTTCATCACTACGTAAAGGATGTAACTCAGCATGTATGCGTCCATTTATTTGGTGTTTAAGTATGGCATCTACAAATGTGCTACGAGCTTTTTGATATTCCCTAGCCTGTACAATCATTTGTGGCACTTCGTGTGGGTGATTACTTAAGAATCCTTTAGTAAAACTAGGAGCACCAGTCTTTTCTGTTTTACTGTAAGGTAGATTCATTGCATCAAAGGCTTTAGCTACACTCTCTGCCGCCCATATTTCTACTTCCACACCTGTTTGTCTTTTTATTAATCCTAATAACTTTTGTTCTTTTTGTGATAACTCTTGTTTAATGCGTTCACATTTATTTAAATCAACCCTAACACCACGTTCACGCATTGGTATAATCATTTTAAGAACATTAGTTTCAAGTTCAAAGATATCTTTAATATCTTCTTTTATTATTAAAGTCTTAAAATGTTGCCAGAGTTTTAATGTCAGGGCGGCATCTTGTTCAGCATACATACCCACATGATGAGCAGGAAGTTTATACATCTCACTTTTTGCATTGATACCAAAAGCCTCGGCAGCTTCTCTTAATTCAGCTTCACTTTTACGCTCTTGTAAGTAATCTCTACCAACTGCATTTAACGCATAGCTAAATCTGTTTTCATCTAACAACGGCGCAACGACCATAGTGTCGATGATTCTGCCTTTGACCAACACATTTTCTGCGAGCAACCAGCCAACATCGTAAGGAGCATTATGGAAAATATAATCCCTATCAATTTTACAAACATCTGATAACCACCCTAATGTTCTATTTGCATCAAAATTAGGACCAATCTCGTGCCTGATGGGGAAGTACCATTGGTCACCTTGCACCGCCACGGCTATACCGATTATATGACCATCTTTTCTAGGCCAGCCACTTCCTAGCACAGTAAGATTAGGGTCACGTGTTTCTAAATCAATAGCAACTTCTTTTGCACTAGAAAGGTCAGGATAACCATCAGGCATAACCCACTCAGTCGGCGGTTGAAATAATGGGTACTGCATTACCTCTTACTTTCATTGGTCGTTTGCATTTACTACATATCGGCCATTTATTTTTTAAGTTACGAAAAGTAACAATCTTCGTTTCTCTTCCGCACTCACACTCAGCTAATACTTCCTTATCCAGATTACTTTTGTTTTCTGACATGGCCTTGTAAAATCATCTCCGCTTCTACAAGAAATAAATATCTACGCAGGTCACGTATATCATCTATTATACCTTCCTGCCTTTTATCTTTTTGCACAGCTTTAAATACATCGTAGTTATACTCTGTGACTTGTTTTTCAAGCCTATCCCACTTACGAGCTAACATCATAAAAGCACCAACACCACCGCGTTGTTTCCAGCTATCGCCATAGGATCGTTCAGCTTCTTCTAATTTTACGTGGTCTAGTACACTGAGCTTACCAACTTCTTTAATAACAGAGCTAACCTCTTCTTCTTTTAATCTACGTTTCATATAATCCTCGTACCCTTCCCTATTCACTTAATTCTCCTTTGCAGCCATTCTATACAGGCTTTACGCCATGCGCGATCTTCTATTGCATTGGCACAATGAAAAGCATTTTGATAATTTTTACTCTTCCAAAACCTCCACGATTTACGCATATTTCCACAAGTCGTACCTAAATAAATATTATTGTAAGTTACTCTTGCTTCATCTAAAAACCATTCTTGCAGTTCTTGATCAAATGTATCAGGATCATCAACTAAAGCTGGTGGGTTATAACTTAAACCATCCTCAGCTAATGTAAGGTATGGTTCATAATCTGCTTGCATACCTTCTAATTTTTTTAAAACATCTGTATATGCATGAAGGTTATTACTAAATTGATAATATGTGCCTACAGCATATCCGAGCATCGTAGCCATATACTCTAACAGTACAGACATATGAACAGCATTAGCACCATACGCACCCCAGATCATATCATTACTGCGGTTAGTGACAGTCATATTTAATTCACCCCTACGCTCCCAAAAATATATCTGGGTATTACAGGGGTAATCTTTACCATCGTTAGTTTGAACTAAGTCTTGGTGAGCATCCCATATACCTAGCACAGCCCTACGATCATTACGGTAAGTGCTTAGTCTAAACATGACTTCTTGTAGCTGATCTTTACCAAACCAGTTACGCCATCTATGTCCATACGCACCGTGAAAAGTTTTGCCATCATCGCTGTATGTGTCCATCTTGCCATTGAACCCTCGGATCCACGGCACATCATTACGCCCTGCCAACATCCATAGACTTTCCATTAAGTGAAAATATGGGTTAGCATCACGTTCGGGATAAAACAAAACTCGTTCCCTACTGTGGGTGTAAGTTGTCATGACAGGTGTATCAAACTCTAATGCCGCCCCATTACGTGTTTCAACATGTCTGCCTGATGAAAGTAAGGCTTGTTGCCCTATGTAGAGGGCTTCACTTACACCCCTAGCTAAAATTGACCGCATATAAAGCTCCCTCGACTATGTTAAAGGTATGCCTTGGTAGGGCAACACCAAAAAAGGCACTCATTCGTCGAGCGGCTAATTAAACCGCTCTAAAAAGGTTTTGTACTGTTCCCCTGTTATATTTGGGGCGTGTTGCTTTAAAGAATCTAAGCAGTGCGTTCTCATATCTGCCAAGCTGTTATGATCTTCTTCTTGTGATAAAAGTGCGGCAAGATCTTCTGCTGAATCAACTACTAAACAATTTTTATCAGGTATCATGTCATCTGGTTGATCAAGTAACCAGTTTTTATGTATGATTGGAATACATCCAGCATTCCACGCTTCCAACCAAGTATATTGTGTCCCACCACCATCACCAATTATTTGAGTCATATCTACATTGTAAATGCAGTTTGTCATCATCTGAAAAGCAAACGACTCTTCCCTCGGGTAATGTGCTTTAGATTGAACCCACTCAGGGTAATGTGGTACGATTTTAAAACGTGTGTATATTCTATTTTCAAACCCACGAATGTCAATTTTATTTTCTTCTTCTAAAAGCCTGTTAGCATCTAATAAAATATGAGTGCGTTTATCAAAATCAATCCTACAGGTGCTAATTGCTTTTTTAGGCCGAGAACCCTTTTTACTAAAACCTTCCGAATACTCTATAAGAGTTTGTGCGTTAACATCTTTTTCAGTAAAACATTTATAAGGGTGACGAATAAAGGTTGAACCGTTTAATGTTCTCGCACCTATTTTTCTTATGCTTACACAACGTGAGTAGTCTAAATTATCTGGTAAATTTTTTAACTCAGTCGGATCATGAACCACTATGCAAGCACCATTATCATATAGAGTTTGTGTTTGTTCCTTAAATTGTTTTGCGCCAGCAACTATTAATTTGACATTGCCTCTACTTAATGCTTCTTGCATAGACACATTACGATATCTTTTGCTGTATCCGAACTCTCTAGATTTAAGTTCACTTTTTGGTCGGATCTTAAAAAGCTCACAGTAAATGCCAACTTCTTTCAATGCTTCCATTAAATGACTAGTAAAAGTTACCCATCCCCCATATGGGTTAGGACTTAAATAAAATAGGTCAACCTTCATTCTACGGCTCCTTTTGGTGTATCTGTTAGTAAGCTAGGACGATAAATACTTCTTGGTCTACCTTGTCCTAACCTTACACGTTCATATTTATCCCACTCACATAAGCTATGCTCAATCGTACGCATATCTATCTGATCAAGAGGCACATGTTTTAAAACATGATAAGGTGCATGTTTTAATAACCTGACCATGTGTTCGTTAGCTATAGGCTGGGTCATACCCTTTTTTAAATCTCTTCCGAGGATACGGTTAATTCCTCGTATAGCTCCCGGACCCGCGTTAGCCCAACTAAAACGGTCTTTTGCCTTGTCCAATACAGGTGTGTAGTTGAGGTCGGTAACCACTTCGTATGACATAAAACCTCCTCCTCCCCACCCTTTATACGCACCCATCGCTTCATGTAACGCTTGGAGCGACTGCGTTTGTTGGGCAATCTTCGCCAGCGTTTCTTTATTTTCCCATATGGGCGTGAGGAAATGGTCAACTACTACCTCTGACTTTGGTGCTTTGAGTCCTTGGTTAGTGATTATATATGCACCAGTAAATGTTCTTTTACCAAGAGAAAGTCTTGACTCAATAAGGTGTTTGGTTCTTTGTGGGTTAAAATCTTCCACCCACCCATGATCCTCGGCAAACTCACTTGTGCCAACCATGCGAAACATACAACAATTAAATATCATTTCACTATGTGAACGATTATCGTTTGGCTTTGTCCAATTTTGCCGCATCCATACAGTTACCCTATCGTTCTCACGAAAAGGGTTTGTAAATTTATATTCTTGCAAAATGGGGTCATCAGTCCAAGGTGGTGGCGCACCCGATAACCTACGCTGGTATATCGAGTGCCGCTCATTAATCCAACCGAAGTAACTTTCTACAGCTTCGGGCAACATGGTTATTGCTCCTGCCAATCTAATTTTATAACACCAGCTTCTATCGCTATCCTAATATCAACACCACATCCTGGAGCAGGGTTTAATGCACGGAGTTTAGCCATAGCCTCACCAACCGTTTCACTCTCCATAATTACTTTCATATTGCGGTAACGATTAGTACCCTCACGAACAGTGGGTGTATCTTTTAGCACAATAATACGAGCATCATTTCTAAAACGAGTACGAGGTTTTTTAGTTTCTTTTACCTCTGCTTCATGTTTCTGTGCTTTATTATTAAATTGATCTACATGTATGGTAGACATACTTGGCTCCTCTTCAGGTTTCCATATTTTGGCTTTTTTAACCACTGCTTCATGCACATGGTCGGCTGCTTGTTGATGGGAAACAAATGTAGTATCCCCACCCAAAATAAAAGCTACTTCATGTAGCTCTGCGATTGAGCAAAACTCAACTAATTGTCTGGGTGATTCACCGTTATAAATTATGCTGTACTCGTTTACTGCCTCACATTCTTTTAAAGATTCTAGCGTAGTAAACTTGTAAACTATGTAAGCAGAGCCAGAACTTCCTGGAGTGGCTTCACATATTGCATAAAACATTTACATCTCCCTTTCTATGGAAAAACGGTATGGTTCATTTTAGTTAACGAACCATACCGCGACAAGAACTACTTTGTCAAGTTAAGCAGCTTCGGCATACTCCAAAGCCTTACTCAGTGCTTTACGTTTAGTATTAGCACCAGAGCCAAACCAAGCAGAGTGTAAAGCATTACCCTCAGCTTGTGAACGCTTTTGGTGATCTACAACATAAGTCACGGCATTGAGCGCACCCCACCAAGTACCTTTAGCAGACTTCATAGTCGCACCAGGACTCGTAACCAACGCATCATTTACAAGTTCTGCTGTGCGCTTAAACTCATCACGAAGCGGTGGTAGGTTATCATTGTTAGAATCTTTGGCTCGCTCAATGAGCAACTGTGGTTGGAACAACTCTGCAATAAAGTTATCAACATCAAAGTCTTTTGCACGTTTACTTGCTAAGAACTCAGACTGCTCTTTAAACTGCACCATTTGTTGACCACTAATACCCAAAGCCTCTTCAGCAGCTTTTTGTATCTCTTCATCGAACATTTGTAAGTGCAATACGCGGAAGCGGTTGCCCTCTATATTCATAGCTTGGGTGAGAGTGTTATTACAAACAACGCGGATAGGCGTAAACATAATGGTCATCGCCTTACCTACTTGGTGACTATTGTTAAGTAGTAAATAACCCTTAACCTCATCATCACCAGCTAACTGAAACTTATCAGTTAGTTTTGCTAACCCCCATACATCTTTACCCTCTTTTAAGCTACCAGCAGTTTCCATAGTCATTTGCCCTGCATCGGTAAACTTTTTAAAGAAGTCCATAACTTCAGCATTTTGAAAAGGTACGTAACCTTCACCACAATGCGAAAGCACTTTGTTATCAGTATCACGTACTAAGAAGTGTGTATCTGGTGCGCGGATAAAACCAGCCTCACCAGTAGGGTCGATAATATTCCAACAATTTGGTTTATCAACTGTGTAAGCAGGACGCTTACTAACTGTCCAATCGAGACCAGCCGCAACCAGCATCTCTTGGGGGGACATATTACCATCAACAGCAGTTCCTAATCCATGCCAAGGAACGGCTCCTGCGTATGCCATCGTTTCTACCATATGTGCCATAATATTACTCCTTTCTATGAGTCAAGCTGTTGGCATTGTCACTGTAGGCAAGCTGCAAAAAGTTTTAAAAGATAAATCCAGCCATGCCTCTGTTTGAGGGTTTAGTAAAAGTTTTACCCTCACTTCCCTGTCATTGTGTGTCATAGAAAACACGACAGGAAACTTAGTTTCGTCGTCAAGTGTTTTTAACACTGAGGGCTGTATTGCGCGATTGCGCTTTTTACGTATAGCCTCATTGTTAGCCTTAATCAACGACTTTTTATTAAAATACTGTAGTTCCACGGCAAACTCCTTTCTGTGTGTTGCTACCGTAAAAACATAATAGCAACTGGGTTTGTATTGATAACTCTTTTGTTATCATCTCGGTAGAGCATAGCCTTGACTAAACATAGGATGAATCAAATGTAAATTATCTGTAGCTCTCGTTAAGCCCACATAAAATACTCTTGCTTCATCTTCTACATAACTATTTATTTTCCTCCACATACTATAGGGTCTACGCATAGTATCTGTTAAAAGCATTACATTTGTAGCTTGAGCACCTTTTGCAGAATGTATAGTAGATATACGCAACCGTGGAGTATCTGTTAAACTTTCACCCTTACGCAAACAGGCTTTTATATATGTGCGATCACGTTCATTTATTTTGCCAAGCCCTATATCCCAAGGTTGATTATGCAACAGCCCATGATCTCTTTGTAAATCTTCAAGACTGTAAAAACTAGAATCATCGCCATCGGGCATAGTTTTATATCCGTAAGCTACCTGACTGTTCAAAAGCATATGTTTATATACAAGCCTGACTTGTTCTGCATTTAAACGATTACCTTCTCGCAGGTGTTCCCAATAGCGGACTGCCTCTAAAACTTTACTATCTATACTGGCTGAACCATTATAGATGTACAGGTGGCCTCTGCGTCGTACCTCCTCTTCTATTTGCTGTGCGCCTCGTGTGGTGCGACTTAATAGTAACCAGTCACCTGAGCTTAGATCTACCTCTTCGGAGTGCCTATGCCAGAGTATACTCCCATCCCCTTTTTTGGGTTCAAAAATTTTATTCCGCCTTCCTACGATACTTTGAATGACTTTGCTACTAAGTGCGTGATGGCTGGAGGGGATGCGGTAGGATTGATCCAAGAGGGTAGTTTCCCCTTGGAGTCCTACAAAGTGATCTACATCTGCGCCAGCATAACGGAATATGGCTTGATCGTCATCGCCAGCCACATAGCATATCTGGCTATTTTGCTCTAATAATTTTACCATCTCCCATTGAATGGGAGATAAATCTTGTGCCTCATCTATAAAAACAACTTCTAATCGTGGGCATAATTCTTGTTCTATAAAAACTTCTAACATCCCTGCATAATCTTGTAATCCATAAGAATTTTTCCAATGCTTTAATCCTCTATCTACGTATTCAACTCTAGACCAGTCTGTTTTTAAGGGGACAATACTTTCATTGTAAACTCTGCGTAAAGGTTGACGAAGAATCCTTGATATATTTATAATTTCTAAAAATTTATCTCCGTAACCAAAATCCTTATATGGACCTTGGTCTACATTAGAACCACCAAAAAACTTACCTATTTTTAACCACTCAGCTACCTCTTGATATTTTTCAGCAGTCATAACTTGAGAGTGTTTCATACCTGACATTAAAAATGCCAAACTGTGCAGTGTTCTAAAATAAGGTAACTCTTTTTTCGTTAAATTAAATTTTGCACAGGCACGATCTATAGCTTCTGTGGCTGCCCTACGTGTAAAGGCAAAGTAACCGATGCGGTCTGGTGGCACTCCGGATTGCATATATTGTTCAACTAAGTTGAGTAATTTAGTAGTCTTACCTGTTCCTGGAGGTCCGAGTACAATATGCACTATATAATCCCATCTGCTACTGGTAAGTCTGGCAATGGGATATTAGCATCCTCCCCTTGAAAAAACTCTTGGGGTAACGACCAAACATGAACACCTTTTCCTCTTACACGCCAGAACATTTTTTCTGCTTCTATGTTCTGTAAACGGAGTGTAATCTTATTAGAAGTGTAATGGTTAAAGTCGTTTACGGACAAGTGCTTTTTAATATCTTTGACCTGAAAATAAACCCTTTGATCTACCCAAACAGCCACACCTTGCAAGATATCCTCGCGGTCTTCTCCCTTGGCTCTCTCGCAACAAAAGGCGTGTAATAAATCTTCGAACTCTCCCTTAATTGTGGCATCTGGTGGTACTTCAACAATAGTTAAATTATCCAAAAGCATTTGGATTCTTGTTTGCCATGCTCTTTGATTTACAGTTACAGGAAACTTATTTATTTGTGAGACACATTCTTTTTGAAACTGTGCTTGACTGGTTAAACCATTAGTGGAAAGTTCTAGCCTTTCTCCATCTACATCTAATATCCATATAGGTGGATCACCATCAATTTTTGTAAGGCTGGACATATCATTGCCCACGCCTGTCGGACCGACACCATACTTTCTGCCTTTACATATTTCTTTATCGCAGAAAGGTTTTATTGGTTGGTCATCACATTTATAAAAGTAATCTTTCTTTTTTAACTGCCGTATTACAACACCCACCTCATTATGGCTGAGGGGAGGGTGTAAATAATCCATGTTATACCGCTGAACTAATACTTCCCAATTTTCTTCATCAAACATGCGAGCATAAACACCAAGATTAAACAAAGCGTTATTACGCGAACCTTCACCAAATCCTTTACTACATAAATGCTGTAAGCATGGAGGACCTTCTTCTAATATGCCATCCTTTGTACCAAAACTCATGTTTAGTTTTAGGAACTTATTAGGAGTAAGAATAAACGATTGTGCATATTCTAAAAACTGTTCTACGCCTAACGCTTCACCCTCATCGTTAAAAGCATAACGTGTAGAATTATCCCCGCCGTGATACGGCATATTTAAAAAGTTACCTGTATCACCACGGTCTTTTAGTATAGTTGTTTGTTTAGGGAATATTTCACTGCCCGAGTAACCAAGGGCGGCACTTAATTCTGTCATACGCCTTTGTATATCTTCAGCTTCTATAGGCTCGGTTAAAAATACCCAAACATGCGCTCCACCTGATTTAGTCCTACCGACAACGGCTGGTATTTTATTATTACGTAAGGTGGTCACTAAATCTTTGTGACTAACATCATACTGGTCTATATCTATAGCACCCCATTGACATAAGTTATCACTACGGATAGGTATAATCCCTAACCCTGTACCACCTTTTAAATGTTCTTCCCACATATCCACAGTGGTTGGCTCACGTAAAACAGTGGCTTGACCTTGTTTTTTGCCATCGCTACTACGGCTGCTCTTTACGATATAAGTGCCGTGAGCAATATCGCTGCCTTTAAATAAATCATAAAATCTTTGTGCAAGTGACATGGTATCCTCCAACAAAAAGGTGGAACGGTGTACATTCGCAAGCGAAAATACACCGCTCCGCAACGATGGGGCGATCAACCCCCATCATTGAACTACATTATGTTATCACCAGTATCATCTTGCATTTGTGCAGATTTATCTTCTTTGACCTGCACTTCACCAGCTTTAATAGATTCAGCAAACTGTAAAGCCGTGGCGAACAGTTGTTTATCATCCTCATAAGAAAGGTCAAGGCCACGCACACGAGTTACATCAAACCCGAACCATGTACCTTTATCATTCTGTTCTTGAACTGTACCAACCTTATAAACTTGTGACATTAACGGTAAAGTGTAGATACCGTTTTTACCTTGTGCTGTCATAGATTGTGCTTGCGTCATCCACTTCCTAGCCTTCTTTAATTGTGTAGAAGACATAGTAATTAAAGCACGTTGCGGACCAAGTTCTGGGTGTAGTAACAGTACAAAAAACTGAGCTGTGTTACTTAACAGATTACCATCAGGTAATACATCCTGCCCCACATCGTTTTTAGTAGTGGTATTAACAATAGGGTCAGTGGTCTCATATGATGTTACATACCCGCCACCTTGTTCGCGTGGCTTCCACTCTACAAACCTACGATTATAATGGCATGGCACAACTTCAATGCCTTCTACTCCATCATACACTTCATTTAGCACAGTATTAAAAAGCATCCCTGCCTCTGCACCCTCCACATATGCGCCATCACGCTTATTCACTTGTGGACTTAACTGTGCCAATACCCTAATAAAAGGTATGGACAAATCTTCAGCAGTTACTTCACTAAATCCTGCACTGCTATACTCTTCAAACTGTGCCGCTACTGCGACATCACTGCTGCTTTTTGCAGCTACTTGTTTGCCATCACTCATGACTATTTACTCCTCGTAATTTTAGATTTTTCGCCAATAAATACACCGAATAAATCATGCGGTATATTTAAACCTTTTTCTGTGGATTCTCTTACCCAAGCCTTCAACGTCATAGGTTCGACCCACTTTTTTGTGCTGGGAGCCATACCCCTTTCTACCAGCTCAGTAGCAAACTGTTCTGCTTGCTTTTCTTGACCACGCACAAAATTAGTGGCGACTTGGTTTTTAATTAAATCACCGTGGTCGTTCTGCACTAGCCAAGTAAAGGCTTCATCCTTTTTATCTTGAGGTATGCTAGCACTATAGAATTTAGAAACACTGATGCTAGAACCATCAGCTAATTTAAACTCTGCTACTCCATGCTCAGCCATTGCTGCTGGCAACTGATCTTCTGCAATATTTTTAAGTTCTAATTTAGCTTGCTTAAGATCACCTTCTAAATCAGCCACACGCTGCTCTAGATCTAACTGTATCTGTGCTAACTTACTTACTTGGCTAACACCAGCTTCGTCTAATGTTGTGAGCTTTGCGGCTGCACTTTCAAAATCAACCATCGCTATCTCCTGGACGAAAGTTAAGGTCTGCTTTTAAAGGAAAGTATTTACCTTCTTGCCTATCCCACTTCAACATTTTAAACCTGCCACTATTTGCTCGTGCAGCCACAGCAGCAGCTAAAGCAATAGCAGCGGGATCTCCTGCAAGAAGTAGATAATCTTCGTCGGTAAACTTGCCGAGCTTTCTGCCCAATTTTCTAATAGTAGGTTGTGTAGAGTAGCTGGCTTGCTCTCCTGCGGGAAGTAATATTTCGATATCCCCGAAACTTGTGGCATCCGTAATATCACGACCTCGCATCTCCTGTGTTATATATACTGTCATTATTCATGCCTTTCTCCACATGGTTACACTGTATTATTAGTGTTTAACATATATTGGCAAAACTTGCGCGTCAAGTTTGCTCTGGCAAAAATTAAATATATCCGCTATATCCGAACTTTTTATAATAGGGGGTAAAACACATTGAAACAAAACAAAAAAGTTTTCAAAAGTTATCGCGCGGACAGAAAAAGTTGTGTATATTTTTTAGTGATATCGGAAAATGTTAAAAAATAAAATTACTCCTATCCGTATCTAGCACCTATGTAGTAAAGCGATAAAATGAAACTTGCACTCAATATGTAAAAACAGTAGAATACATTTATTCCAGTAGAAAGAGGAAGTTATGAGATACAAGTTTAAGCACAAGCCATACGAGCATCAGCTCGAGGCTTTAACAAGATCATGGAATAAACCCTACTACGCTTTATTCATGGATATGGGTACGGGTAAATCTAAAGTTCTAATCGATACAATAGCTATGTTGTACGATAAAGGTGAACTTGATAGTGCTTTGATTATTGCACCAAAAGGTGTGTATAGAAACTGGGAACGTAAAGAAATACCTACCCATATGCCAGAGCATATAAACATGAATATTGTTTCGTGGTCACCTGAGCAGACACAAAAGAAACAAAAAGAATTAAACACACTCAAGCAAGTTACTGAAGACCTACAAATATTCCTTATGAATGTTGAAGCTCTCAGCACTAAGCGTGGCTTAGAAGCAGCAGATAAGTTTTTACTTACACATAGGTCTATGCTTGCAGTAGATGAAAGCACTACGATAAAAAGCAGAACTGCTCAACGCACTAAAAACCTAATAAGAATAGGTAAAAATGCGCCGTATCGTAGGATACTTACAGGCTCACCAGTAACTAAATCACCTTTAGATTTGTACACTCAGTGTGAGTTTTTAGAGCATTACGCTCTTGGTCAAGGTAGTTTTTGGACATTCCAAAATAGATATGCAAAAATGGTTCGTCGTACGATGGGAGCGCATAGTTTTAATCAGATTGTTGGATACCAAAACTTAGAAGAATTAAATGGTATGATAGAGGGTTTTAGTTACAGGGTTCGTAAGGAGGAATGTTTGGATTTACCAGATAAAGTGTATACACGTAGAACTGTAGAACTTACTCCTGAGCAAAAGAAGTTGTACCAACAAATGAAAACTATGGCTCTTGCTATTATAGAAGGTGATGATGGTGGACTTATATCTGCCCCAACTGTGCTTACACAAATACTTAGATTACAACAAGTATGCTCTGGGTTTGCTAAATTTGAAGATGGTAGGATAGTTGAAGTTTCAAGTAATAAGTTACCTGAATTAATGTCTGTTCTTGAAGAAACAGATGGGAAAGTTATTATCTGGGGTAATTTCACACATGATCTCCACATAATACAAAAAGCTATTGCTAAAGAGTATGGTGAAGAATCTATAGCTTTATTTTATGGTAATACACCAGCAGATGAACGTCAACCTATCGTTGAAAAATTTCAAGACCCTGATAGTGAGTTACGGTTTTTTGTAGGCCAACCAAGAACAGGGGGTTATGGGTTGACTCTTACTGAAGCTAAAACAGTTATATATTACAGTAATGGATATGATCTTGAAGTTAGGTTACAAAGTGAGGATAGAGCGCACCGTATAGGTCAAACAAATAAAGTAACCTATATTGATATTGTTACAGAAAAAACAGTAGATGAAAAAGTATTAAGGGCTTTGCGAAGTAAAATTGATATCAGTAGTAGAGTGTTGGCTGAGGGATATAAAGAGTGGATCATTTAAAGATGCTTTTGCAACCCAGATCATCATTATTACAAAAAGTCCTACCATTACAAGAATAACTGATATTACCAGCATCGCTTGTTTTATATTTTCTTGGAATTCTTTTTGTTTTCTAGCTGCTTCTTTACGAGCTAATGCCGCAGCTTCTTTAGCTTCGCGTATACGTTTAGCTCTTTCATCTACAATACTACGCCAAGTGCCATGACCAAAACGCATATCTACCATAGTTGCTATCTCTTGCATTTGTTCTTTAGCAAGTTTTGCATCTATAATTTCTTGTGCTACTGATTTTATACCAAACTGATCACCAACCGTTTGAGTTGATTTTTTATTACGCTGTTGCTGTACCTGTTTCTCACCTTCAAAAAGGTTATCTATATAACCAGCAATATCACTTACATCATTAGCCGTGCCGATAGCACTTTTAATTCCATCAACGGCACTTTTAAAAAGTGCAAAACCAGCTAGGGCTGTAGATATAGGTTCCATCAAACTGTTCTCATTGCTCCCTGACCAGCACCTCTACGTTTAGCAATCGCTATAGAAGTAGGGTCATTAGGGAACAGTGTTTCAATACCAACCTGTGCCGTATTTAATGGAGGGGCAGTAGGGGGAGCTGCCGCAGGTCTATTCGGTATAGTCGGAGTAGGGGGTAATGGGAACGGTTTTGGTGGTGGTACTGGATCAGGTGCTGGTGGAGGTGTTTGTAATATAGGCTGATCAGTAATATTAGGCTCAAGTATAAGTGTTTCTTTTGCACCCTCACCTGTTATACCATCACCATAATCTACACCTATATTAAATAAAAAGGCATTAAGTCTACGTTTATTAGGCTCACTTATACCTAATGGTGGAACTGACTCACTACCTTCTGTAGTCAATAACCTAGCAATATCAGGGTCAAACATAGCCTCGCGGAAGAGTGCATCTGAACGCACACCAGATTGTTGCCTAATCGCTCGGCTGAGTATATAGCCAACCATAGCTTTAGAACCTAAACGTCCTTCTTGCACAGCTATAAAACGGTTTGATATACCAGCAGGGGTTGTACCTAAAGCACTTGTAAATCGCGTAACTATATCTTCATCAGTTACGCCTTTACCTCTACCAATTCCTGTAATTAGTACACGTTCAGCAGCATCAGCCATTAGATATAAATTATCTACATGACTTTTATCAAAAGCTGCATCTAAAACCTCCTCATTCCTAACCATCCACTGTTTAAATGCAGTAGGGTCACTTAAAGCTGTAGGGGCTTTATCTAACATTTTTTGAGTTATAGCAGAACGAAAAGCCCGACTGGCTTCTTCTTCTGTAAGGTCATCAGTAGCTTGTGAGGCTATTCGCTTTAGCTCTCTCATTTTAGCTGGGCTACGCAAAGCCTCTGTAAAGAGCTGATCAGGACTTTCATTTTTTGTTGCTCTTGCTACAGAACCCATAAGTAAATTACCATTAATAGTTCTACGACGAACTTCTAACTCAGCATTACGTGTTACCATCTCACGTAACATGGTTTCTGTATCTAATAGATCATCAATTATACCAAGCTCAGTAAGAACTTCTCTATTAGTATTTATGTATTTATTTACTTTATCTGGCTCAAATATACCTTTGTTTTGATTAAAAGCTGTGGTTCGTAATTTATCAAGAACTACATTTTTCATAGCTCGCATATCGGCTGGTTTATCAGCAAATAATTTCATAAATTGTTTAGCTGTATTTGTATCTTGTAAAAAAGCATCTGCTACTTTTTCATCTGCTACATAATATTGTGGTCTTTCTTTTGTGCTTCCTTGACCCTTTGCAGTAACTCTAGTTACACCGCTCCGTTGAAAAGGGGTAACAACATTAGCATCATAGTAAATACGGAAGTCATCAAATTTTTCATTTGTTTTACCATATGATGCAGCCATATTATCAAGTTGATCGCTTAATATAGCAAGAGGCCTGATTGAAGCCTTATCACCAACGGCTGATGCTTTACCAATAGCACTACCCACTTGATCACGGAAAGACTTCCAATCTTGGAAAGACATCCTATTATCTTTAAATTTAAATTCAACAAATTTTCTGACTAAAGGTGGTAATCCTTGATAGCTAATCGCTTTATCACCAGCTCTACTTGTAAGACTATCTCTTACGGCAGCTTGAGCTGCTACTGTAGTATTAGCATCACCTACTGGATCAGCATCATTTATTTTAAGTTTAGTTGCTAATGCAGCAGCATCATCTTTTGCAGCTTGTTCTGCATCTACAATAGCTTTTCTTATATTAGCACCCACATCAGAACGGCTACCTAATTTAGGATAAACACCTGTATCGGAATCTGTAACCATGCTCCAATTAGCCGCTAACTCATCACTGTCAGCATTTATTCTACCAACAGTTGCGGCGTATGTGCCTTCAGCTTGATTGTAAACAAACATTGGTGCATCATCTACAGGACTTGCTGTGAGGTCACCATCTATAAATCTTTGAGCAGCAGTTAATACATTTGTCTTACGCTGATTATTTGCACGAGTAAATGCAGCATCACCAGTGCCTTCCATTCTAGTTTGAGTAGCTAGTAAAGGTGCATCTAATGTAGCCTCTGCTGGGCTGAGTGCGATAGGCTCATCTGCATAACCACCTAATCTAGCCTCTATTTCAGCCGCTCTTTGTAGATTTACTTGTGCTTGTGGTGTAGCTGCTGCTTCTTGGACTTCGCTTCCTAATTTAGCTAATGCAGCTTCTCCCTCTGCTCCTTCTCCTGGTTTTACTTTACCAGTTAATACTTTAGTATCATCAACTTTACCTTTAACGAAAGATTTAGTCCAATTAAAACCTTTTTTAGCTAGATTTATTCCCGGAGTTTTACCTAAAGCGGTAGCTGCGGCAGCAGGGAGGATAGGTGCTAATGCACCAACTGTACCACTTGTTCCAAATAATTCTTGTTCAGTAACTGCACCAGCCCCACTAGCTGCGCCAAGACCAGTTTCTACAGCAGCAGCAGTTCCAGGACTTGTCCTAAATGGTGCTACCATACCCTCTACAATTCTTTGGGTTGTAGTAGTAGTTGAGGGGGTCGCTGCACCTTTTCCTAAAACATCTACCCCCAAGTACGGTGTACTAGAACCAAGTCTAGTAACCTGAGTAGAAGGAATAGCAGCAGCTCTCATTTGCATACCAACGAGAGGCAGTGAAGCAACACCAGCCTGACCAGCACCTCTACTTATTTTTGCACCTAAACCCTCTTGATCTGCTTGTCCAGCGAACTCACCAGTACCATAATGTAATAGATACGGAATAATAACTTTCTGGCTTTCAAAATCAGAACTGTTAAATATTCGTGCTAGATAACGCCTGTCTACAGTATTAGGCTCTACTATTCCTACAGCTTCTAACCCTTCTGCTACAGCATTAATAGCTGCATCAGGTAAAGCAAGTATTAGATCATTTGCACCACGAGCAAAATCACTAATGTACCCTAAATCTACACCACTGTAATCTTCAGAAACACCTTCATCACGTTTACCAGTTACACGGCTAGGTAATATATCAGTGCTTGTGGTGATTGTACCCATAGGTGCAGTGGTTCCGGGAGGCACATTTATTCTTGGGTCAGCAGGGTTTATTATATCACCTTGCCGATACTCTCGTAGACCTTGCTCTGTGGGTGCGCCTATTGTAGTCGCCATATTTACCCCTATAATTAAAAGTTTATATCTTTACCTATTTCTAGCATTAGGTCTGATCCATCTGCTGGAATTAAGTTTTGATCAATACCTTGCCTACGTGCTTCTGCTGCTGTCATCCTAATAAACATACCCTTTAATTTATCAACCCCACCAGCATTCTGTGCAGTGATACTTAAATAATCAAACTGTCCAGGAGCTTCAAATATAATTGGGTCATTAGCTGTGCCTGTAGGTATTTTATTTAAATATCCTATTTCATTTCTATCTTCAAGAATACCTCTATTGTATGTGAGGTCATTCTGTAAATATCGCATAAGTTCTTGGAATCTTACAGTAGACATATTAGGGGATTTAAAGAAACCTACGGGATCTTCATTTAATTGAGCAATAAGTTCTTGTTCTCTTACCGCATATCTTTCTGATAAGGCTAAAGCACGAGCTAGGTTACGACCGAATAATTCCATTTCTCTTCTATTACTTTCTGTAGCTGCATACTCTAAAGCCCCAGACATAAAATCTGGTGCTAATGGCGCAACAAAATTAGAAGTAAATGCTTTAACAGTATTTAGAGGACCAACTGCATCACCAATACCACGTAAGACTGAATTAGCTGCCGTAATAGCTTGAGTTTGTGCGATTACTTTATCTTGTAAACTATTTACTCTAGCGGCTGACATCCTATCAACCGATATCCCTGGATTTGGAACAGAAGTTACAAGAGGATTACCTGATTGATACGCACCAGAAGCATCCCTTACTACTGGATCTAACTCGTAAGCTACTCCAGGAAATACTTTGCCATTGATAGTAGAGATAAAGCTATCACCAGCATTTGGACCAGCTTTTACTGTAACTTTAATTCTTCCAGCAGCATCAGGCGTTGAAACCTGTAGCACATCAGCTTCATTACCTTCTATAAATCCTGGAGGTGCTTTAATAGCATCTTTAGCATCACCTGTTGGTGAGTAATAATAATTACCACCTACAAAAAATCCTGCAAATTGATTGAAACCAGATTTAGATCCTCTAGCTTCAGTAAAAGTGCCATCTGCATTTTGTGTTCTGATATCAGGGATAAGTAGATTTACCTTTTTAGCTTTAGAGAAATCAATATCACCTGTGCCAAATTGAGCAGCAAACGCATCTTTACTATACGGAGCGTAACCTTCTGGCACATCTACTAATGTTCCATCATTATCATTAATGTATTTAACGCCATCGGCAGTGCGCCTTACACCAATAATATCAACCTTTTTAGTTTCTGGGTTATATTTACCCCATGTTTCAGTGGCCGTTACACCATACTGATTAGCGGCTGACCAATTCCTAATTGCTGCATCATTTACAGCTTTTACTTGATCACCCTCCATTTTTAACCCATACTCAATCGCTTTTTGCTGTGCGCCAAGCACCGCATTTTCTATACTCGCACTAGCTCCTGCTGCTCTAGCTATAGCATTTTGTGCTACACCTAATTGAGCATTTCTCAATGCAGTTTCGCGTTGTACTTCTTCTTGCCTACTAGCTAATTTAATTGCTCTATCTTGTGCCGCTTTTTCAGAAGCTATTTTAGATAAGGTAGGTGCAGCTTCTCCAGCAGCATCAAGAGCTGCTCCAAGTAAAGGTTTATCAGATTCAGCTATATCTCTTCCAGCTTGTACTAAAGCTAAGTAAGCCTGAGTTTTAGCTGCATCCATATCTCCAGTGCCAAGTAGATCTTGATACTCTTTTAGTATTTCGGCAGAGGTTTTTTCTTTAGGTAAAAACGGTTGCAGTATTTCCATACTCTGCTGCACATCGGGACCACCGCCACCCGTGAGTTGATCTAAGTAAGGCTTCATCGCACCCATGTAATCCCCAGCAAACTGTTGTACTCTGCCTGTATCCATAGTGCGTAAACTTGGCAGTGCTTGTCCACCTAAATTAGGCAGACTCATAGTTATGGGTTGCATATTTCGTGTAACTCTAGGGGGTACGCGAATATCTGGACGAGAAAGTAAAGTATTTTCTGCCAGTGGTCCAGAGCCAAATTGTCTTTTTACTGGTGTTTCTCCAGCTTGTATACGTGCCATAGCCTCACCCATTCCTGGAGCTTGCACAGGTGAGGCTGCATCTATATTTCCGGCGAGGAGTCCACCCCCTGCCTTTGGCATTGCATCAGCTATACCGCCAGCAGGAGATTGCTCTTGTACTATATCCATCATACTAAATGTGGGTTGTACTAACGCCAGAACTGATTCTGGTGTTTTCTTGGCATCCCCTTCGCCAACGAACTCTGCTAACTCTTCATATCTTTCTTCTAAACTCATTTGATCACCGCGCATGGCATTGATCACTTCTTCTGTAGATTCTGCTGAATCTATATCGCCTAACATATTTTGTACGCCACCAGCTAATGTCGCGAACCCTTGTTCAGCAGCCATCTGCTCTTGTGCAGGGTCAACTAATCCTGATGTAATGCCTGTACCCACCGAAGTAGGTGGAGCCATTGGTTGTTGAACCATGCCCCCATTTGCAAGTTTTATAGCCTCTAATTGACCTGTAAATACTTTTTCAGTTACATCACTTATAAGAGCCATCTTTTCTCGGTCAGTTAAATCTTCTCTCATACGTATAGAATTAGTAAGATTGTCTAATAATTTCATCTTAGCTGTTTGTTCTCTATACTGTAAAACAGCATCTCTATCTCCAGCCCTAGCTCTTTTTTCTAAAGAACCCTCACCAAAAAGCGGTATGCCTCTTGGCGTAGTATCAAATTCCCCTCGAGGAGATATTTGCGCTCCAACAGGGGTAGGGTTTGCTACCGCCTCACCCCCATTTGCAAACATTCTTCTTTGCAATACACTCATTAGATTAACCCTGTGCCTTTCCCTGCTCCATATAATCCTAATGCTGAAGTTGCACCACCAACAATTTGATTTAACAGACTAGGGTTAGCAGCAGAACTCATTGTTATCTGTTGTTGTGAAGTTGGCGCACCAGCTAATATATCACTATAAAAACCGAGGCGTTGATAAGGCTCATAAATATCTTGCATTTCTGTTTGCCTAGCAGCCTCATCTTGTGCCTGTAAAATCGCTCTTTCAGCCTCACCTAATTGGAATACATTTTGAGTATCAGCTATACCCAATCTAGTAGCTAACTCACCTATACCCGCTTGTTGCACACCTAGAGAACCCAAAGCTTGTCCTGTGGCTAAATTCCTATCTAATTCAGCTTGAGCTGCCGCTTGTGCTTGTAAAAAATTATCAGCTTGTGCTTTTGCTAAAGCAGCAGCTTCATTACGACCAATCTCTGCCTGTTGTATAGCAGCTCTGCCACCACCAAAAGCTCCCTGTGCTGCCGCTTGTTGTGCAGCTTGCGCTCTTTGCATATCAAAAGCACGAGTAATCTCATCGCCAATAGCTTGTTGATAAGGATTCATATAAGCATCTAACTGTGCTTGTGTAGGCGCACCCATAGCACCAGTCAATGCTGTTTGTCCAGCAGCTAAAGTTGCTTGTCCCGTATCTAAATACGGTTGAAACGCACCTAATCCCTGTTCTGCAGCAGTTAAAGCATCTGTTTGTGCGGTAGTCATACCTTGTGATGTAATTGCTGGCAACCCGCCAACAGGAGGAGCATCTACTAAATTTTTAGCTTGCTCCATAAGCCCAAGTTTATAGGCTTCAATGGCAGGAGATTCTTTTTGGATAATGGTTTCTGTTGCCATTATGCTCTCCCTTCAAACTTACGCATCATAGCGTACATTTTCTTTGCACCCTCTTTTCTATCACCATTCCCTGCACCACGCACAGCAGCAGCATTCATCACAAACTCACCATCACTTAGTAAAGCTGGTATAGAATCACTAGTTGGTGTTCCAGGACCAACGATTTCACCACCTTGAGCAACTGTTGCAAACCCTGCATAAAATGGATTATCACCATAAAACTTTGCTGGATCAAAAAATTGACCTGGATATGCTTGTTTATACTCTTCTAATGACATACCTGTCTCATCATCATTACCATCACCATCTTCATCTTTAAATAAACCTAACACAGCACCACCTGTAGCTGCATCAGCGGCAACTGCTCCTGCTGTACCAAGTGCAACAGCGGGAGCATATTGTGAAAATGTTCCCGGAGTATTTGCAAGAGTAGCCTGTTTTAAAGCATCTTGTCTAATTGTATTTAAAGCAGCTTCCATTTCTGCTGGAGAACTAAACGTAACACCTAATGCTTTTTGTTGTGCAATTTGATCAGCCGCTAATTTTTGAGCATCAGATATAATTTTACCTTGATCTAAATTTAATGGATTTACCCTACCACTTGGGCTAATATTTCGTTGATAAAAATCTATAGCTTGATCAACAGGACTAGGAGGTGGAGCTGGAGGTACATTAGCCCCTGCTTCAATAAGTCTACTATCAGCTTGAGCTGTTGTTAATTCAGGATTAACTAATTTTTCAGATAAATTTTGTGATTCAGGAAAAGTAACATCTTGACCTAATGCTTTTGTTTGAACGCCTTCTGTTACAGAAGGTTTTGGCTGACCTTGTGCTTGTAATGAAGCAAGTTGTGCTTTACCAGCAGCACTAAATGGGTTGACTGGAGTAAAGGCTTGTTTCATACTGAATGTGCCTAAACCTCCAGTAGGATTAGCGACACTACCAAAGAATTTACCACTACCAAAACCCTCAGCACCACCAAAAGCTACATTACCAAGACCTGCAAGACCACCAGCAATAACAGCATTTTTAGCGGCTGTTGCAAAATCTTGTCCTGCTATTAACCCGCCAGCTAAACTTCCTATACCAGTAGCAAAAGCAATCGGCATAGCTGGTAATAAGAAAGGAGCTGCTATAGGTAATATTAAAGGTGCTACTTTTTTAGCGACATTCGCTACATTTTTAACAGCTTTTTTAACACCTTTGAATAATTTTTTGAGAAAAAACTCAGGTCGTCCTGTTACTGGATTTATACTATTAAGCTCATTACCAACAATATAACGCTCTGGCTCAATGCCCATATCTTGCATTTGAGCAAATAACATTTTCTTTAAACGAGGGTTATTATCCAATACTTCCATTGGAACCATTGTTTCACCCTCAGCAGCGTGAACAATGTAAGTATCTCCATTACGACCAAACTCTGCTAGAATATCGGCAGCTTGTTCATAACCTTGGATACCGCCTTGCGGAACCATGGGTAATTCTACAACTTCGTACCCGAGAGTTTCTATACCTTGCATCTTACTTTCCTTTTACATGTAGATGCAGGGAGCTATACCTGATATTAGCTGATTGCATCATAACTGTATTCGTCAATCTACGCAACACTGATCGTTACCGTGCCAAGACTCGCTGTGGCTTGCACACTGCCTGAAAATATTTGTTCTTTATCTAATATTTTTATAAAGCCTCCATCAGCCACAAAAAAATCGCCAGACTCTAAACTATTTGCAGCTCCTGAACTAGGTATACCTTGGAAATTGATTTTATCTGACCTAACTTCATCTATTAAAGATTCTAACGCTCTTGCTAATTGATTTACAAAAACTTGATCATATTGTGCTGGGGCAACAGGTAAAATAGGACGTAATGTCTTTTTACTCATCTTCTACCATCTGGACGACTATCTAATCTTGGTGCGCCTAGCCTCCAATTTACTCCCACCGTATCTTTTTCTACCCTAATTGCCATTTGTCTACCGCGAGCACGTAAATCAATTTTATTTGTAAATTGCTCTACAGGGCTAGTTGCTGTACGCACCGCTGAACCTGAAGGCGATTCTGTAAAATTATTACCAGAAAAATCCCTACTTTTAACAGTAAACTTAGCTGCTGGATTACTAGCTGTTGATCCATTAAATGTAATATCTGGCAGTATTCTGTTTACCAACATAAATTGTTGACCATCTCCTATATCAAAATCAGATGACTCTATAAAAGCATTAATCGCTACTGCACTACCTGTGCTAAAATCATCTAAACCATCTTCATGGTTATAAAGATATAAATCTACTCCTGTAGCTTGTGGGAAACTACGCAAGCCACTTGCTCTATCATTCCATGCAGTGCGAACTAAAGTGCCATAGTACCAAATTTGTTGACCATAATTGTAAATAACGTATCGATCTATTTCGCTAGCTCCAGCAGAACAATAAAACCACCATATTTCATTCTGGCTTCCTATAGACCCCACATGAAATTTAAATGATTGTTGATTATTCATATCATTAAATACATAATCACGCACACTACATGGGATAGCTTGTATACGTCCATCATATAAGTAAAAGTTTTCTTGCCCCATCCAGAACACTGCATCATTAACTGCAATCGCAGTATTAGGACCAGCGATCCGTATATTATCACCAAGTAAAGATACACCAAAAGTAAATGGCGCACCGATAAATTGCATTGAGTATAATGATTGATCTGTGTAAACTAATATTTGACGACTTGTTTGCACAGCCGTAATAATTTCACTGCCTTTTGATAATCGTAAATCACCAGCAGTATTAGTAGCAGTAGGTGTAAAATCAGTTAAAGATTCTTGACTGCCAAACCTAATTAACATGGGGTCTTGTGTAGCTTGCCCAATATTATTTGTACCAAAAAAGATCACATGTCTATCAACATCTGATACTAATACTTTACGAGCAATCGTAGGTGTATCACTTGCACCTGATAAACTACTTAATTCAACAGCTCTTGTACTTACACCATTTGTAGCATCCCAATAATATATTGACCCATCTGCTATATTTAGTATTAAATCTTCACCGAAGTTATCTGCTGCCCAAAGTCGTAAAGTTTGTCCTGATAAAGCTCCAGCAGCAGAACCCCATGTAAATCTGCCCCATGTGCCAGCACCCCAACCAGAACCTAAAACGGTAGTATTTAAGCCTACATCAATTTGAAAAGCACCTGTACCACTAGAGCCACCCCCAGCGGTGCTACCCGAACTAGCTGATCCTGCTGTTGTAATAGTAAATGTTGTTGTAGATGGGACTGAAGTTATTTCATGTTCTGTATTCAATTGAGCTGCTGTAATGCCATCTGTGGTAGTTAACCCAGCTAATGTAACAAAATTGCCTGTGATCGCATTATGGGCTGTGCCTGTAGTGATTGTTACAATACCACTACCCGCTCCTCCAGTAGTATTAACGGGATTAGAAGCAAGGCTTAAAGTTGCTCTAATAGGTGTAATATCGTTAAAAACACCAGCATTTTCTAAATATGCTTTTTTCTCTGTGCCGATAAATAATAAGTTTTCAGAAGCTAATGTTACAAAATCAAATATTTTACGAGGTGTTCCAATATATTGATTATTACTTACTCGTGTCCAACCACCTATATTTTCTGGGTATCCTGACCTGAAACGTATTTTATCGCCATCAAACCAACCACCTTCATTAGAGTAGTTTGTACCTTCTCTATTTATTCCTGGTGTAAATTGCAGTTTGCTTAAAGGCATACATTAATCCGCATCTGCTATTGTTAGTTCGCCAGCCTTTACTTGGCGCAGGATTTCCGCGTAATGGCGGTTTTCTGGGTCAAGAGGTACGAACATTTCAACGCCATCAATAGTTGCTTTGATACCGTGCTTGAGACCATCTTCATCTATATATTGCGCTGACCCTATATTCATTTCAAAACTCCGCATCCACTTGGGCCTGAATACGATACCCATAATTATCAGTTGTAGCCGCGTTGTTAGTTATATTTATGCCGCTATGAGAAGCATAGAGAATATTTGCGGCAACACTCCCCCCCGTTGGCATATTGTACCAATTAGCGTTAGTTGCGGATGTGTTAAAGGTCGTAGTGGTAGGCGTAGTTCTCATAACAACAGGAAACGCCCAATGATAACTTAAAGCCCTATTTGGTGCTGTGCCTGTACCAGATGCTACTGCCACAATAGAACCACCCGTGCCAGCGTTTTGTGCTGGCGCAGTCCCGTAAGGAAAAGTTTTCTGATAATAACGCTGACACTTTCTAAGAGTAGTGCTCCGATCTTCATTTTCAAAGGTTGTGGCTGATGAACCCACTTCAAGCTGTATACCTGTTATATACCAGTTGTTTGCAGCATCATCCATACAGTTTACCTGATTAGATGATGCATAAATATTGCCGCTATTATTTGAGTCTGTACCCCAAGAACCAACTGTAGAAGCTGCATGAAAAGTTGACCCTGCTGCTAATGGGAATATTAATTGAATACCCGCACTAGTGGTTGCTTGCCATGTTCCAGAAGTATCACCCGGAATAGTAATGGTTTTCTTTTCCCAAGTGTCTGCTGCACTAACCGTAAACTCTTCAACACGGGTACGACTCTGATCACTGTTTCTTAATGCAATAGAATGCGTGCCTGTTTTTGGTGATTTAATATGAAAAGAAAGAGTAACTGTTTTTGCAACTGATGTCCCCCATCCTAAATGAGCAATATTATAGCCCTCTATCTGATGAATGATATTATACAAATCTCCAGCGGCCAATGAAGCATCTGCTGTTGTAACGTCAATTTTTAAAGAATTGTAGAAATTACCATTAGGTGTATCCGTTGATTGTGAAATATCTACAACGCCAGCCCCAGTGTCATACCACTGCATCCTGTCTAATGTGTATGAAACATTTGCTACTGATGAAAATGATGTTCCGCGTTGCGAAATGGTCATACCACCATTAATAACCATGTTACGGCCTGTAATGCCGCCCGCACTTGCACTACCAGCTAAATCTGCTAAATCTCTCGCCCTGCTCATATTATTTTATCCCAACTTTTATTTTCTTCGTTCCATGTATATGCGCTATTATCCGAAGGATACGATACAGGTGACTCCCACAAATACGTTTTTGTATTTAATGTCCAACTTGCAAATGGCTGTGGTTCATAAAAAGCATCTGCTTTTGCATCATACAGACGACCAATACCAGCATAGTTATATCTTTTTGAAGCCTCGCCGTTAGCATTTTTATATGTTTCAATCCAGTTGCCAGGACTAGAATCAACATAGGTTTCAAAAAACTCAGATTCAGCACTAATAACCTTTAAAACAACACCATCTAAAACTTTTGCAAAAATACTCATAACTACCCCGTATAAGAACCTGATGATGTAAAAGACATAACAGTGTCAGTGCCAGTTGTAGTGACTGTGGGACTACCTGTGGTTGTTCCTGTATATCTAGCCGTTGGGACTCTTAAAATTACAATACCATTACCACCATCCTTTGCGATAGATGCGTTTGAGTAAGAGTAACCGCCGCCACCGCCGCCGCCAAGACCATCTGTCCCCGCTGTAGCTGGTTGAGATGTTCCGGGGCTAGTTGCACCAGTGCCGCCACCGCCGGAGCCACCAGCGCCGCCTGCTACGGTTTCTGATCCACCACCGCCACCACCT
>VTLG01014580.1_pt1 | contig 38880 bp, 41 predicted proteins | sample 4694571 | NCBI WGS metagenome assembly VTLG01 (sample SAMN12604809, study PRJNA352737) | marine metagenome | biome: ENVO:00000447; feature: ENVO:00000209|ENVO:00000569|ENVO:01000036; material: ENVO:00002151; isolation source: viral sequences binned using virsorter ... | reverse complement strand
ATATAATAATTCTAAATAAATCATAAACTTAGATACTCTTAAAAGGTCAGGGAACGTAGTTATAAAACTCAGAAGGGCCGTAGCCCTCCTGAGACTGTAAGGTCTACCCTAATCTTTCGATTAGAGTCTCCAGACCTGACTTGATCACCAGAACATCTTCTGACATTCTGCTGACCTCGCCTTCTACGAAGGCCATGCGCTTTTCTAAATCACTCGGTGCTGCTTTAGCAGCGACCTTGGGAGTCTTAGTAACTGCTTTCGGCTTGGCTACCTTGGTAGCTGTACGCTTGGCAGTCTTGACTGCTTTGACCTTAGCGGGAGCTTTAGCTCCAACCATGTCATCAATCTTCACTAAACGAGTGAAGATAGCAGGAATTTTTGTAGCATCGAATAACTCCTGAGCCTTGCCCCTAGTCATCATGGGGAACTGTGAGTGAAGAACACCCGCCGTTCGGCTACGAATGATCCCAAACTTGATCTTGGGGATTGAGTTAGCCTCCATCAGTCTATAAGCATAGACTCTGGAAAGGGCGAAGTACTGCTTAGGAGTAGCTTGAATTTCATTCAAAGTTTGTGAAGTTGTCATGTGTATGCTCCTTTGGAGTTGTGTGTGATTGTTTTGTCTCGATGTCGCTGAGACATTTCCATTAGAGACACAGACCCCATTCCGATGTCAACATCTTTCCCCGCGCATTATGCGATTGTGAAAGAGCGCATGACGCCCAAAGGCTTGATCACACCATGATCGCGTCATGATCACGTAGCCTGATCGCGTTACGGCGGCATACAAACTCTGGAATTTTATAATCTCTGGTGGTAGAATTTATTAATTCTAAAATATTTGGTAAGCTGTTGAATTTTAAAGACTCTAGAGTCTTCCTAGTTTTACTCTACAGACTTACAAATCTCTTTAGATATTTGTAAACTAGACAGACTTTGGAGGTTTTGGAGCAGAGACTCTTGAGTCTCTGAAGTTTTGGTAGGCTCTAGAGTTTCAAGAAACTCTAAAGTTCGAGGAATAGGGCTTTTGAGACTCTCGAGTCTCAGGGGTCGGGCAGGAGGCCGGGGGGGTACACCCATATATATACTAAATCATATACATTTTAGAGGTTTTAAAGTGTAAAGTAGTTTAGGCGGGGGTCTTTTGTCGGACGGAATCAGGTAGATAATAAGATTTTAAAGTCTCTGAAGTGCTTTTTAGGGCCATACAGTCTCTAAAGACTCAATCCGATAGGATTGTCAGGTCTATATAACTATGAACCCGGAGGGTACAAAGAATATTATACAGTTCACAGAGCATTTTGTCAAGTTATTTAGTATAATATTAAATAATACTTGACAAAACCTGTATTTAAGACTATAATACTATAAGATGAATAAAGAATTAACTGTAAAACAAAAAGATTTCTTGGACTATCTGGTTGAAACTGGAGGTGATCCTAAGAAAGCTGCTGAGTTAGCGGGATATGCCGCGAATGGACATTGGCAGGTTGTCAAGGCACTCAAAACTGAAATAATAGAACTGGCCTCTAACATTCTTGCTCAGTCAGCACCCCAAGCCGCTATGAAACTTGTAGAGGTTATGCACTCTGATCAGCCTATACCACAGGCAAACATGAGACTTCAGGCTGCACAGACTATACTAGACCGTACAGGACTTGGAAAACAAGAAAGATTGGATGTAAATAATAATATGAATGGGGGTTTATTTATATTACCCGCAAAAGCTAATGAGGCGAACTAGCAGCACAATACCTTTCGGATATAAACTATCTGAAGATGAAAAGACTTTAGAGCCTGTAGAGCAAGAGTTAGAATCTTTAGATAAAATAAAAGAGCTTGTATCCTCTGATATGATGTCGTTGCGTGAGGGTGCTGATTGGTTATCTCATATGACAGGCAGAAGTATAAGCCATGTCGGGTTAAAGAATATTATTGATGGAAGATTGGGAGAAAAATCCTGAGAACTACCTCAAAGACTCGGAGGGTAATTTCGTTCTAAAGAAGGACGGAACTCCAAGACGCAAGAGTGGTAGACCAAAGGGCGCAAAAGGTAGAGGCTATAATTACCACTCAGAAACGAAAGCAAAGATACAGGCGCGGAGAGCTGTACGCAAAAAAGAAAAAGAAACAGAACGTACAAGAGTTAAATTATCTCAGCAACGAGAAAAACTAAAAGCCTCTAAAGAAACTCTACATAAGTTAGATAATAATAATAATAAAATAATTACAGATGATGTTCTGTCAAAGGTTCCAAAGTCTTTACGGGAAGAAGCTAACGACAATGTTATCTTCAAACCAAATGCAGGGCCACAGACAGACTTCTTAGCTGCTCCTGAGAGGGACGTATTGTACGGTGGAGCAGCAGGGGGCGGTAAGTCCTATGCTATGTTGATAGATCCTCTTAGATACGCTCATAGACCCGCACATAGGGCGTTAATACTTAGACGCTCTATGCCAGAACTTAGAGAGTTAATAGATAAGTCTAGAGAGCTTTACCCAAGGGCTTTCCCCGGTTGTAAGTATCGGGAAGTCGAAAAACTTTGGAACTTCCCCAGCGGAGCTAAAGTTGAATTTGGATTCTTGGAGCGAGATGCAGATGTCTACCGCTATCAAGGGCAAGCATACAGTTGGATAGGTTTTGATGAGATTACTCACCTACCCACAGAGTTTGGTTGGAATTATCTGGCTTCACGACTTCGTACAACTGACCCAGATATTGTTCCTTATATGCGGTGTACCGCTAACCCCGGTGGTGTTGGCGCACATTGGGTAAAGAAAAGATATATATTACCATATCCTCCTAATGAATCTTTTACAGGTGAAGATGGTCTAACTAGAAAGTTTATACCTGCAAGACTAGATGACAATCCCTATCTTGCAGCAGATGGTCGTTATGAAGAGATGCTCAAAGCTCTTCCAGCCATCCAAAGAAAACAATTACTGGAAGGTAATTGGGAGATAGCAGAGGGTGCTGCTTTCACAGAGTTTGAAACAGCTACCCATGTAGTTACACCATTTGAGATTCCTATAGGATGGGAAAGGGTCAAAGGAATTGACTACGGATATGCATCAGAGAGTGCTTGTGTCTGGGGAGCAGTTGATCCCACAGATGGTACACTGATAATATATAGAGAGTTGTACCGTAAAGGACTTACGGGTGAAGATCTGGGACAGATGATATTAGAAATGGAAGTACAAGATCCATTTTCCGTACCCGGAGTTCTTGATACAGCTGCTTGGGCTAAGACAGGTTCTACAGGCCCAACAGTCGGTGAAGCCCTTATGCGTGTAGGACACAAGCTAAGAAGAGCCGATAAGAATCGTATACAAGGAAAAATACAGGTTCACGAATACTTGAAGTTGCAGCAAAGCGGAAGGCCACGTTTACAGATATTCAATAGTTGCCCTAATCTGATACGCGAACTTCAAAGTATTCCCCTAGATAGAACTAATCCAGAGGATGTGGATACTCATGCCTCGGATCATGCTTACGATGCACTTAGGTACTTGATAATGTCAAGGCCAAGAATAGCAGATCCTTTGACTAGAATTAGGCATATGCATCGGGAACAAGCATTTACACCATTAGATTCAGAATTTGGTTATTAACAGGAGAAGCCAAAATGTCAGCATTACCCGGAGTCATAGATGTACGCGATGATGCAGGATCTCCCCGTGTTGGGGATGTTCGTGATCTTGCAACAAGAGTGGGAGCGCAAGCCACAACAACCACAGGCACTATTGCAGTTACAGCTAATGCTACTTATGATGTGAGTTTTACTCAGCCAGCAGGAACATCAATTAAAAACATTATCATGATTGCAGCAGGTAACTTGGTTACTGCGGGTGCTTCTGGTGATGATATTGACTTTGATTTAGGAACCTCCGCAGGTGGTGGTCAAATCATTGATGAGAAAGCAATCGCTGATGATGGAGGCAGTGCAGTAACTATCGCAGCTAATACACCTTTGTTTATTGTTGAGAATGGTATTCCAGCAGCAGCTAATAAGTTTGCAAACATGAGCGGTGGCCCAGCAACATCAGAGGCTATGACTCTTGCAGCATCTCTAGCCAGCACCAGTGAGAGAACTCTTCATATTCGCTTGAAGCCTCTCGCAAATGATCTAGCGACAGCTGCAACAACTGTTACATTTGTAATTGATTTTATAACACTACCATAATATGTCTGAAGAAAACTCTTTGACAGGTGACGCAAATAGTGCCTACTTTCAGGATGTAGAAGGCGAACAAGGTAAAAATGTAAACCTTGAGAACGCTATCTATAACCAGTTTGTAGGCGTTATTTATGATCGTTATACATCTGCTAAACTCGCCAGAGACCATGACGAGAGGAGATGGATAACGGGTTATCATAATTACAGAGGACTTTATCCAAAACACTATAAATTTAGAGAATCTGAAAAATCAAGAGTTTTTGTAAAAGTTACCAAGACTAAAGTTCTAGCCGCTTTTGGTCAGCTAGTAGATGTTGTTTTTGGTTCCAATAAGCTCCCAATTGGAATATCAGAAACTAAACAACCGGAGGGTGTAGCTGAATATGCACACCTTGATACTAATAATCCGGTTCCCAGCATAGAAACTAGCTTACCAGCCCCGGAGCCTAGCAACGATAATCCTTACAATGTAGGGTATGCAGGTGATGAAAAAGTCTTAAATGCCGGGGCAACCTATACAAAGGGAGAGACTGAGGATATAGACGCAGTACTGAAAGATTCTCTTACAGATGGATCTTCTGCTATACCTGAGTTTTTTGAAACTAAACCTGCTCAAGAATCTGCTAGACGCATGGAAAAGATAATCCATGATCAGATTGAAGAGTCTAAAGGTTCTAGTGAAATACGCAACGCTCTATTTGAGTGTGCGTTATTTGGCACTGGTATTGTAAAAGGCCCGTTTAATTTTAACAAAACTTTAAATCGTTGGTCTGAGAATGAGCTAGGAGAAAGAGAATATAATCCTATACAAGTTCGTGTGCCAAAAATAGAATTTGTAAGTATTTGGGATTTCTACCCAGATCCCAATGCTACTAATATGGATGAGTGCGAATATGCATTCCACCGCCATAGAATGAATAAGTCTCAAGTTAGAGCATTAGCAAATATGCCTTATTTTGATAAGGATGCTATACGAGACACTCTAAGAATGGGGCCAAACTATGAACCTGATAACTATGAGCATGAGTTAAAAGACGATCAAAGGTCTGATGATTATGGTTCAGGTCAATATGAAGTTTTAGAATATTGGGGAATAATGGATGCTGAGTATGCCCAACAAGCAGGTATAGAGCTTCCAGCAGAAGTAGATGATTTAGATGAAGTTCAGATAAACGCTTGGATTTGTAATGGCAATATACTCAGAGCCGTTGTCAATCCGTTTGCTCCCCACCGTATTCCATATAACGCCTTTCCATATGAAAGAAACCCCTATAGCTTTTTTGGCATAGGCGTATCTGAAAACATGGATGATTCTCAAAAAATTATGAATGGTCATGCACGTATGGCTATTGATAATCTTGCCTTATCAGGATCGTTAGTATTTGATGTTGACGAATCTTCTTTAGTTGGCGGTCAGAGTATGGAGATATATCCGGGTAAAATATTTAAACGCCAAGCAGGTGTACCCGGAACAGCTATAAACGGATTGAAGTTCCCCAATACTTCTAACGAGAACATGATGATGTTTGACAGGTTCAGGCAGCTTGCTGATGAGCAAACAGGCATACCTAGTTATTCACACGGTCAAACAGGCGTACAGAGCATGACACGCACCGCATCTGGTATGTCAATGCTTCTAGGTGCAGCATCATTAAATATAAAAACAGTTATAAAAAATCTAGATGACTTTTTACTAAGACCTCTTGGTGAGGCTTATTATCAATGGAATATGCAGTTCTTAGATAAGAAGCTAAATATAGAGGGTGATTTAGAAGTAAAAGCTACAGGCACTAATAGCCTGATGCAAAAAGAAGTCCGTAGTCAAAGACTGACTATGTTTTTACAGACAGCACAGAATCCTTCAATAGCCCCTTTTATTAAGATAAATAAGCTAATCAGCGAACTGGCATACTCTTTGGAGCTTGATCCAGATGAGATATTAAATGACCCAGAAGAAGCAGCTGTGATGGCTAGGATCATAGGATTACAAAATAATGCTGGACAAACAACTGGTCAGGAAGCTCAAGCCGATAGTGAACAACCCGGAGACATGGGAAGCCCTGATGGAGTATCTCCAGAAGGCGAAGATGTCGGAGCTACGGGTACTGGCGGTGGCACAATCGGAACTGGAAGTGTACCGCAGTCAGGGGAGAGTGAGTTCTCTGGAACGCTTAGAGAAGTTGCGGGATAACGTAAACGGATACGAAGAATGACAGTAACTATACTAGAGGCTTTGTCTAGTCAGTACATAGCAGATTTAAAGAAACTTGCAGTAAACATAGAAAATTATACAAGTAACTCAGTTGGTGTAGCAGAACATCCTGATATAGTGACTGAAGTAGATAAGTTAATTGAGCAAGTAGCTTCAGCAGAAGAGAAGCTCAAAATTGTTCAAGAGATGTTACAAGTAGAGCTAGAGAGATCTGATGACTAAAAAGAAATCTAGAGTTAATGAGGCTGGTAATTATACTAAGCCAACCATGAGAAAAAACCTTTTCAACAAAATTAAAGCTGGTGGGAAGGGCGGTAAGCCGGGGCAGTGGAGTGCGCGTAAAGCCCAGATGTTAGCAAAAGAATATAAAGCTAAAGGTGGTGGCTATAAATAATGGCTAGAAAAGATCCTAAAGTTGGCACAGGTAGAAAGCCAAAGGGTTCTGGTAGAAGATTATACACTGATGAGAATCCTAAAGATACCGTCAGTATTAAGTTTGCTACTGTACAGGATGCAAGGGATACTGTTAAAAAAGTAAAAAATATAAATAAACCTTTTGCTAGAAAAATACAAATATTAACTGTATTAGAACAAAGAGCAAAAGTGGCAGGAAAAACTAAACAGGCCCAGATTGCTGCAAGAGGTAAAGACGCAATTAGAAGGGCAAGGAACACAGCGTAAATGAAAAAGTCTCAGAAATCTTTAAAAGATTGGACAGACCAAGAATGGACTACCAAGAGTGGAAAGCCATCTACGCAAGGCCCAAAAGCTACAGGTGAAAGATATTTACCCAAAAAAGCTATACAGGCTATGTCTGACTCTGAGTACGCTGCAAGTTCTAGAAAGAAAAGAGAAGATACAAAAAAAGGTAAACAGTTTTCTAAACAACCTAAGAAAGCTGCAAAGACTGCACGTAGGTTTAGAAATAAAGGTGGTATTATGAATGAACAATCTTCTATGTTAGTACCGCCAGAACGTCAGCCTTATGTGGGTGGTGCGTTAGTAAAAACACTATTAAAACTCATAAGACCTTTAACAAAAGAACAACAGGCAACTAGGGCAGCAAGTGCTGCTCAAGCTAGTGTAATAAAGGATAAGGCTGCTGTTGGAGCAGGATCAGCTGTAGTGGCAGGAGGCATTGGATATAATCTTAGTTCGCCAGAAGGTGAAAGGTTAATCGAGGCTGCTAACGCTGGTGAAATAGAAGTAGAAATAAAAAGTATAGATCAAAGAATTAACCCAAAAGATTTTCCCACTTACGCCAAAGACAGTGACTCTGCCAGAGCATTTCAAGAGGCATTTAGGAATGCAAGAGAAGCAAGGGCAGATACTTTTGAGTTTGAGGGTAGGACTTATCTAGCTGATTTACCAGTTAACAGAGAGGCTAAAGCAGAGGGCGGTAAGTTTGATAAAGTAATGAAAGAGTTTTCAGAGGGTGAATTAAAGTCAAGCTCTGGAGATAAAGTTACTAATAGGAATCAAGCATTAGCCATTGCCTACGCATCCTCTAGAGCTAAGAAGCAGATGGGCGGTTTGATGGAGGCCGCACGTAATGTAAGACCCATGCTAAGAAAAGCAGAGGGCGGCGAAACTAAGTTTCCAGACTTGACAGGTGATGGAAAAGTAACACAAGCAGATATTCTTCATGGTCGTGGAGTATTCCAAGAAGGCGGTGAAGTACCTAAAGATACCTATCCTAATATTCCACCAGATCAAATGAGTGCTGTAATGGCATCACAAGCATCTGATGAAGACATGGAAATAGGTTATCTTAATTTTATAATAACAGAAACACTTTCTGATTCAGAACAAACATATTTAAAGAATGCTTTAGCAGCAGACCCTCAACTGAGTTCAATCTTGGACAAAGTTTTGCTAACTGCTGCTGAGTTTTCTGGGGCTGGAGAAGTTGATGGCCCCGGAACTGGTGTATCAGACTCAATACCCGCCAGATTATCTGACGGTGAGTTTGTATTCACTAGGAAGGCCACTGACCAAATAGGTGCTGAGAATCTCCAACGAATGATGGATGATGCTGAACGTGCCTTTGACGGTGGTATGATGAGTGGGCAAGACTTGAGAAAGACATCAATGAGTGATGATGATGTTATTCAGCAACAGATGGCTGGCTCAAGTAAAATGCCTAGTATTCGTTAATACGGCTACCTTGAAGTAACAAGCCCCTATCAGTTTGACGAAACATTTAGATAGGCTACCTTGTAGACAACAAGCCCCGTTTGGAGAAGTAGTATGACTGTCGCAGAAAAAATTGAGGAACAAGAAGCAAATCCTTATAACATGAAGAAAGATTGGCATGATCAAGTAGAGGATAAAAAATTTGATAGTGCTGATGGACTCTTCTTTGAACCTAAGACTAAGAAGGCCACCTCCAGCGATGAAGCTGAAGCCCCTGAAGAGAAAGAGGTCAACTATAAAAAGCGTTATGATGATCTAAAAAAGCATTATGACAACAAAGTCTCTGAGTTTAAACAGCGTGAACAAGAGTTAGTAGCTGAAGCTAGATCAAATGCTCCAGCCTATGAAGCTCCTAAAACCGTTGAAGAAATAGAGGCTTTTAGGAAAAAGAACCCAGACCTGTATGAAACAGTTGAGACTGTAGCTCATTTTCAAAACGAACAACAGTTGGCAGATATACGCCAAGAGTTAGTCGCTTTGAAACAACGTGAGTCTGACATAGCTAAGAAAGAAGCTGAAGTTGAGTTGCGTCAAAGGCATCCTGACTTTGAGGACATTCGAGGTGATGAAAGATTTCATGAGTGGGCTAAACAACAGCCTGAACAAATACAAAGCTGGGTATACAATAATCCAAACAATGCTGGTTTAGCTAGTAAAGCTATTGATTTGTTTAAACTTGAACTTGGTATTTCTACACGGTCAACCAAAACGAAGTCTGCATCTAAAGGAAGCGCGGCAGACATGGTTTCGACTAAAACGAAAACTATCGATACTAAGCAACCTAAGATATGGACTGAACGGGAAATCGCTAAAATGTCCATTGCTGAGTTTGATAAGTATGAAGATGATATAAATCAAGCTATCAGTGAAGGACGAGTGACTAAATAATTTGTCTTTTATTGAGGTAATTAAAAATGGCTTATAACCAATCAGATCAATATTTTGAGCCGAGTACGGATACCGATGCTAACTTTGCTAACTCCGTAAGTGGTCAAACTAACTCATATTTCCTTCCTGCTATTTATAGTAAGAAGGTACTAAATTTCTTCCGTAAGGCTTCTGTAGCTGAAGCAATCACTAATACTGATTATGCAGGAGAAATTTCGGCTTATGGTGATTCAGTTCGGATTATCAAAGAACCAGAGATTACTGTTTATCAGTATGAAAGGGGTCAAGATACAACCCAAACTAAACTGACAGACCAAGAAGTAAACTTGGTTGTCGATACGGCAAATGCTTTCAAGTTCATCGTAGATGATATTGAAACTAATATGTCTCATGTCAACTTCCGCGAAGTAGCTGCATCTTCAGCAGCATACTCTCTGCGTGATGCTTTTGACCAAGGCGTACTTGTCACTATGTTTGCTGGTGTATCTGCTTCTAGCCCTAATCATGTTCTAGGTTCAGATAATGCCACTGACTTGGCTGCTGGTACTTTTGATGGTACTGGTAATTTAGATATTGGTTTCGCTTCTGGTGAGCATGATCCTATCGATGTTCTTTCACACATGGCCCGTCTGCTTGACGAGCAAAATGTTCCTGAAGAGGGTCGTTGGTTCCTAGCTAACCCAGAGTTCTATGAGCAGCTTGTACAGACTTCATCAAAACTGATGAGTACTGATTTCAATGCTGGTCAGGGATCAATCCGTAATGGTTTGGTGTCCTCTGGTAAGCTACGTGGATTTGATATGTACAAGACTAACAACATTGCAGCTACATCTAACGCTGCTGGTAAGTGTCTTGCAGGTCACATATCTTCTACGTGTACTGCTCAAACGATTGTTAATACTGAAGTAATTCGTGATCCAAGCAGCTTTGGTGACATAGTGCGTGGCCTCCATGTTTATGGAAGCAAGGTACTACGTGGCGAAGCATTGGTTTCCGCTTTCTACGGTATCGACTAATATTATCGGGGGTCTGAAATATGGCCCCCTTTAATTAAACTAAGAGGATATACATATGAAATGGTCTAAACCTACTTATGAAAAAGTAAGACTTGGCTTTGAAGTTACAATGTATTTCAAAAATAGTTAAGGTAAATTAGATGCCACAGCTAGGAAGTGAAAAAAATCCAATTAGGTTTAATGTAAAAGATAAGCGCAAGATTCGCGCTGCTTATATGCGTAATGAAGACAGAAAAAAATACGAAGATAACTATGATCGTATTTTTAGAAATCCAAATAATCCTGTGAATCACAAAGAGGAAAGTTAAGATGTATCACGGTGACAAGAAAATGATGATGGGCGGTATGAACGGCAAAAAGATGAAGAAGGGTCATGGCGGTGAAGCTAGAGAAAAGAAGATGATGGGTGGAGTTGCTACTGGCGGCTCTGGTTCTCAGCCTTCATACGGTGGTGACATAAACTCTGCAATGCCTCGCGCAACGGCTAACTAAAATGACTACTGTTGTTTCTAGTGCCAGTTACAAATCTATCCAAGAAAAGGAAAGAGTTTGTGCAGAGGCTACGGGTAATCAGTTCCCGTATCAAAAACAAACTGACTTAAAATATCCAAAAGTCCGTAACGAGCAGGAGAAGCCTGATGCAAGTAAAGGCTCCTGATGGCTATCATTGGATGAAAAGTGGCAAGACCTACAAATTAATGAAAGATCCGAAGGGTGGATATAAACCACACAGAGGAGCTTCAAAATCTGCTAACTTTGAAATTCAAAAGGTTCATTCAAAATAATGGCTAAGACATATCTACAATTAACAAACGAACTATTACGAGAGTTAAATGAAGTTGTTTTGACTTCTTCTAATTTTAGTTCTGCTATTGGTATACAAGCTCACGCCCAAGATTGTATAAACAGAGCATATTTAGATATGGCAACCGAAGAACCTAAATGGCCTTTTTTAGCAACGGGGCTTAGTGGTAGCACAGATCCCATGTATGGGAATGTATCTGTGGACACTGTGGCTGGTACAAGATGGTATGAGTTAAAGCCAGCTAGTAGCAGTTTAACGACTGACTATGGAGCTATAGAGTGGGAAAATTTCTATTTAACCACCGTGGGTGTTTCTGGTGAGTCAGCCCCTTTTGTTTCTAAAAATTTAGAATACATAACTATTGATACTTGGAAAGACTTTAGAAGAACTAGCGAAAATGCTGACGATGCTGATCAAGCTCAAGGTGGAGTACCTGATGCAGTAATAAGAAGCAATGATGGACGTTTGTTTGGATTAAGTCCTATACCCGATAAAGTATATAAGGTTTTCTTTTTTGCTTATGATCTCCCCACAGAGTTATCGGCACACGATGATACTATTGTGTTTCCTGATGTATATAGTTCTACTCTATTAGCTAAAGCAAGGTATTACATACATCAATTTAAAGAAAATTCACAAGCCGCTGCATTTGCTTTGGATGATTACAAGAAAGGTCTCAGAAGCATGAGAGAGAATCTTTTAGATCCAAGCACATCTTATTTTAAAGATGATAGAGTGGTGTTTGTGTAATGTCTTTAGCATTTGGTTTATCTTGCAGAGGAGGACTAAATACTAACCTAAACTCATTAGAGCTTTTGGGTCAGCCGGGATTTGCCACATCTTTAGAAAACTTTGAAGTAGACCCTGATGGTGGGTACAGGAGGATAAATGGTTTTACTGCTTTTGGCGGTAGTAGTGCTGCTAGACCTAATAGCACAAATAGAATATTAGGAACTTTTCCGTATGCAGATGGAGTAATAGTCTGCTCTGGAACAAGTATTTACTTCAGCAACACAGGCACATCTTGGTTAGAAATAAATCGAAGTAGTGTTTCTGCAAGTGGAGATAGTCACTCTACTTTTACTGGTAGGTCTGTATTGACCAGATCAAGTCAGGGCCAAGCTAGTTTTGTTTTGTTTGAGGGTGCAGATTTTGATTATGGTGAAGTTATAATAGCTGATGGAGCTAATAAACTTTACTCATTTAGAATGGAAGGTACTGGCGCGTTAAGCACCCGTACTTTTTTTGCATCTGAAATAACTGTAACAGGCACTAAGTTTGTAAAGTATATAACTATCCATGATCATCATTTAATAGCCGCTGGAGTAGAAGATAACTTAAATACTATATTCTTTAGCGTCTATAACGACCCTTCTGATTTTTCAGGAAGTGGGTCAGGCTCAGTAACTCTGTCAGATCAAGTTCAAGGTATACGCGGATTTAGAACAGATTTAATTATATTTAATAAAAATAGTATACAGAAACTTGTAAATATAAATGATACATCTAGTGTAAGAATTGATCCTATTGCAGAAAACGTAGGATGTCTCTCAGGATATTCAATTCAAGAGATTGGTGGTGACTTAGTATTCTTAGCTCCTGACGGTATAAGAACTATCGCAGGTACAGCAAGAATTGGAGATACAGAGTTAAGTTCAGTATCTAGACAGATACAAAGTATTATTACATCTCTTGCTAGAAATATAAATGATTTTATTATAGATAGCACTGTAATCAGGTCTAAATCACAGTACAGACTTTTTTATGCAGGAGCATCTGCATCACCCGCAACCTCTAGAGGGATTATAGGAACTTTTACAGGACAAGGATTTGAGTGGTCTGAGACAAAAGGAATACAAGCCTTTGGTTTAAGTTCAGGATTTGATAAAGATGGAGTAGAAAAATTTTATCATGGTGATAAAGATGGATATGTCTATAACCATGATACAGGCGTTTCATTTTTATTAGATGGGTCTGAAACAAATATATTATCTACATATGAAACTCCAGATTTAGATTTTGGAGATATTGGAACACTAAAGACTTTAAAATATGTAAAGACATCAATATCTCCAGAAGGAGATGTGTCTCCAGTTTTAAGAGTTAGATACGATTATAAAAGTTTAGATATACCGCAGCCTGAAGACATAACTTTATCAGGTATTCCATTACCTGCTATTTTTGGACAAGCTAGTGCAACATTTGGTTCTGCTACATTTGGAGCTAGTAATGAACCAATGGTTAGAACAACTTTAACAGGAAGTGGACATACAGCAAGCCTTAGAGTAAGAACAAATGATAAAAATCGTTCGTATGGAATAAATGGCTTTTACATAGATTATATGCCATCAGGTAGGAGATAACAATGGCACAGAGTTATACAAGACAAAGCACATTTGCAGACGGAGATACTATAACTGCTGCATTATTTAATAATGAATTTAATCAACTATTAAATGCTTTTAGTTATTCTTCTTCTAGTGCTTCTTCAACCGGACATAGACATGATGGCACTGCTGGAGAAGGTGGTAACATCCACACTATTGGTGATTTAGATTTTCTAAATAAAGTAGTAGTTGATGGAAGTAATAATCGCATAGGATTTTTTGTAGAAGTATCTAGTGCTGCTGTAGAGCAAATTAGAGTACAGGATGGAGCTATAGTACCTGTAACAGACAACGACATTGACTTAGGTACAAGCTCTTTAGAGTTTAAAGATTTATTTTTAGATGGGACAGCAACAGTAGATGCTCTAGTTGCTGATACGGCAGATATAAATGGTGGAACTATTGATGGTGCTACAATTGGTGCTACTTCTGCAAGCACCGGAGCGTTTACAACCCTTAGTGCTTCTGCTGCTGTTACACTTAGCAGCACTCTATCTGTGCAAGGCAATACCACTCTTGGAAACGCAGCATCAGACACAGTTACCGTTACCGCCGACATTGCGTCAGATCTTATACCCAGTGCTGATAGTACTCACAGTCTTGGGGATAGCTCTAATTATTGGTCTAACGCCTTTATAGATGCAATCACTACAACAGGTAATGTGTCTGTTGGAGGCAACCTTACAGTTACAGGCACTACCACATTTAATGGTGGTACACTTACTCTGGGAGATGCATCGGATGACAATGTTGTATTTGGTGCAGATGTAAATAGTAGTATTATTCCTAATACAGATGACACCTATGACTTAGGTTCTTCTAGTCAAGAATGGCGAGATTTGTATGTAGATGGAACAGCCTATTTAGATAGTATTAATTTTAATGGCACTGCTATTAGTGCTACAGCAGCTGAATTAAATATCCTAGATGGAGTAACTGCGACTACAGCAGAGCTTAATATATTAGATGGAGTTACAAGTACAACTGCTGAATTAAATATCTTAGATGGGGTTACATCAACTGCAAGTGAGTTAAATCTTGTGGACGGCTCCTCCGCAGGTACAGTGGTTAATAGCAAGGCAGTTATCTACGGTTCATCTGGAGAGGTAAAGGGAACAACATTTCAAACTGCTACAAATACTTCTGGCAATTTATTAATTGCAAACGGGACAGGATTTGCGTCTACAGCTGTAGGAGATCTTTCAGAGATAAGTTCAATAGCTAATGATGATGTTTTTCTAGCTGTAGATACCTCTGGTGGTGGTTTAAAAAGAGTAACACGAAATACTATTGTAAGTGGTTTAGCTGCGGGAACTATGACAGATGTTGTAGATGATACTACTCCGCAGTTAGGTGGTGACTTAGATGTAAATGGCAATGCTTTAGTCTCTACGTCTAATGGAAATATTGCGCTTACTCCAAATGGAACAGGTGTTGTAAGGTTAGATGGTAATGTTGATGTCCAATCGGGTGAGATTGTTCTTAAAAATAGCGGCTCTGTTTCTAATGTCAAATTTTATTGTGAATCCGGTAATGCACACTATACACAGCTACAATCAGCAGCGCATAGTGATTACAGCGGTAATGTAACTCTTACGCTTCCTCCTGCTACAGATACATTAGTTGGTAAAGCAACTACAGACACTCTTACTAATAAGACTTTAACTTCTCCCGACATTAATACGCCTGACATTGATGGAGGCACAATCGATAGTACAGTAATTGGAGGCTCTACAGCAGCCGCAGGATCTTTTACTACGCTATCAGCATCTAGCACATTTACTCTTGGTGGAACTGCCATAACATCTACGGCAGCAGAGTTGAACATCTTAGATGGTGTTACAGCTACAGCGGCTGAATTAAACTTACTAGATGGAGTTACGGCAACAACTACAGAATTAAATTATGTAGATGGTGTGACCTCTGCTATTCAAACACAGCTAGACGCAAAAGCTCCTACAGCATCTCCAACATTTACAGGACTAGTAACAGTAAATGGAACTGATGCAGTAAAAGTTCCCGCAGGTACAACTGGTCAACGTCCTACAGCCGCACAAGGTCAGATAAGATTTAATACAACCACAAGTGGTTTTGAAGGTTACAATGGCACTGCTTGGAGTTCATTAGGCGCACAGTTTTCTTACACTAGAACAAACTTTACTGCTACATCAAGTCAAACAACATTCTCTGTGTCCTACGATGTTGGATATGTAGATATATTTATGAATGGTGTAAAACTTATTGTGGGTACAGATGTAACAGCAACTAATGGTACATCTATAGTTTTAGCATCTGGTGCAGCATCAGGAGACTTGATAGAGGTTATAGCCTATGAAACATTTGCTGTAGCTAATGCTCTTATAGGAGCAAATAATCTTTCTGATGTAAGTAGTGCATCCACTGCTCTTACAAACTTAGGACTTACAGCTACCGCAGCAGAGCTAAACATAATGGACGGTGTAACGTCTACGGCTGCTGAACTTAATATTTTAGACGGTGTTACATCCACGGCTGCTGAACTTAACATACTTGATGGAGTAACTGCTACGACAGCAGAACTCAATATCTTGGATGGTGTTACTAGCACAGCTTCAGAGCTAAACATTTTAGATGGAGTTACTGCCACAGCAACAGAACTCAATCTACTAGATGGTGTTACAGCTACTACCGCAGAACTTAATTATACTGATGGCGTTACATCTAACATTCAAACACAGCTTGATGCAAAACAAGCTCTTGATTCTAATCTAACAAGTTTTGTAAGTGCATTTACTCTGCCTACCTCTGACGGAACAAATGGTCAGGTTTTGACAACAAATGGCAGTGGTACTTTATCTCTTGCAGATGCTGGTGGTGGGGCTTGGAACTTTATTAACTCAACTACGGTTTCGTCCACGGTTGCATCAATAGATATTACATCTGGAATTGGAAGCACATACGATTTTTATGTGTTACAGCTTGTAAAGGTACAAGTGGTAAACACAGGTAGTGGAAGTCAAATGAAACTTAGAACCTCTACAAATGGAGGCTCATCGTTTGATTCAAGTGGTTATTCTTATGTTGCAGGACGCATTAGAGATAACAGCGTTACCTTTGGCGGAGATAACAGCGATAGTGCTAGTGAGATTTACATAAGTTCAGGAATGGGAGCGACAGACGGAAATAATGTAAGTGGTTTTATATATTTGGTAAAACCCTCTGACGCTGCAAATTTTTATATGTTTTGGGATTTAGCTGCTCTCACGTTTCCAACTTCTCAATTTCAAAGATATATGGGTGGTGGACAAAGAGAAACTGCCGCTGATGTTGATGCTATACAAATTTTTCACTCAAATAATATAAACGGCGGCACAGTTCGGTTGTTTGGCATAAGCAATTCGTAGGGGTACAAAAATGGCACGTTATAAAGCAACACCAAATGGAACTGTGGCATTTACTGCTGAAGAAGAAGCTGCATGGGATGCACAGGAAGCAGAATGGGCCGCTGGCGCGGACGATAGAGCGGCTTCTGAAGCAAGACAATTAAGAAATGAAAAATTAACAGAAACAGATTGGACACAGATGCCTGATTATAACGGAAGTCAGAAGTCAGAATGGGCTACATACCGTCAATCATTGCGCGACATACCTGAACAATCAGGATTCCCTAATGACATTACATGGCCTGAAGAGCCGGGAGCCTAACTATGAGCAAAGCAAGAGACATAGCAGATAGCGCAGCTACGATTAATGCTCTAGATGGCGTTACTGCCACAGGAACAGAACTTAACATACTTGATGGTGTTACAAGCACTACGGCAGAACTTAATATTCTAGATGGCGTTACAAGCACCGCAGCAGAGCTAAATATTTTGGATGGTGTAACAAGCACCGCAGCAGAACTTAATATTCTTGATGGTGTTACAAGCACTACAGCGGAGCTAAACATACTTGATGGTGTCACAAGCACTGCGGCTGAATTAAATATTCTTGACGGTGTAACAAGCACAGCAACAGAATTAAATCTTCTTGATGGCGTCACGGCAACCACTGCTGAACTTAATTATCTAGACATTACAACTTTAGGAACTACAGAGGCTTCAAAAGCTGTAACAGCAGACGCTAATGGAGTTGTGAAGTTTGATAATGGCATAGAAGAAGAAGCTACTACTATTACTTCATCATCAGGTGCAGCTACTTTTAATCTTAGAGATGGTACAAACTTTGTGCATGATCTTACAGAAAATGTAACGTATACATTTAGTAATCCGGCTGCATCTGGATATGCTTCTATTTTTACATTAAAAGTTATTCAAGACTCTTCAGCTAGGACTATTACTTGGCCGGGTAGTGTAGATTGGGTTGCAGGAACAGCACCTACACTAACAGCTACTAATGATGGCGTAGATTATTTTGTTTTTATTACTATTGATGGCGGTACAAACTATTATGGTTTTGTCGCAGGACAGGCACTAGCGTAATGCCCGGATCTAAAAAACTTTTGATGGCTGCTGCGGGATCAGGTGGTGATCCTGTTTTTGTAGATGATGTCTTTAACATACATATATATACAGGAGACACATCTGCAACAAGCCGCACGTTGACCACGGGAATGGACTTTACCGATAAAGGTGGTCTTGCGTGGTTTAAGAGAAGGACAAACGCAGGTGATCCACAGCTATACGATACAGTAAGGAATAATTTAAAATATTTAGTTACAAATAGAAGTAATGCAGAAGCGGCTCAAGGAAGTCCCTCTAGTTTAATTAGCTTTAATAGTAATGGCGTGAGCATAGGACAAAATAGTCCAGTTAATGCGAGTGGCGAAGAAATATGCTTGTGGCAATTTTTACAGCAACCGGGATTTTTTGATATTCAAACCTACACGGGAAATGGTACACATGGTCACTTAATTGATCATGACTTAGGGTGCATTCCCGGCATGATATGGATAAAAAGAACAGATACGGGTGAAAATTGGATGGTATATCACGCTGACATGCATCCAAGCACTCCTGAGCAATATTCAATGAAACTTGATACAAGTGCTAGTAGAACAACTGGTTTTATGTATGACGGCTCAGGCCACACCGCGCCTACAGCTACTCAAGTAAATTTATCCAGTGCTGGTCAAGTAAATGAAAATGGTGGCACTTTTGTTATGTATTTGTTCGCTGCGGGTACAGACTCAGACAGTCAAATATTTGGAGAGGGCGGTGATGAAGCAATTATTAAATGTGGTGCTTTTGAATATAACTCAAGTGGTCAAGACGTAGCCTTAGGATTTGAACCACAGTATCTATTTTTCAAAAATGCAACAGGTACTGCTACAACTTACTGGGGCATTGTAGATTCAGAAAGAGGAGTAGCAGGTCATCATAACGATTATAGTCTTACTAATTATTTAAGAACAAACGTTAACAACGCAGAAAGCGACAACGGTATTTTTACTTTTTTTGGTAATGGCTTTCGTAATACAGGCGGTTTTGGTGGTGGAGATAACATTATATATATGGCAATCGCCAGACCACAAAAAATAATAGAAGATGCAACAAAGTTTTTTCTACCAACTATAAGAACAAATAATGCATCATCAGGTTCAGACACAATTACAGGGGTTGGTTTTAAGCCAGATGCGATTATAAACAAAAAAAGAAATGATGGTGGTAGACCTGTTTTGTACACTGGGCAGTCTACCTATAGAAGATATGTATATTTTGGTACTGACAACAATCAAAGCACAGGAAGCACAAGCGAGGTAACAGCAGTTACCGGGGATGGCTTTAAAGTTGGAAATAGTGCAAACAATTTAGGATTTAATTCTGGTTCATTCAATGCACTTAATCTTTGTTTTAAACGAGGGCCGGGATTTTTTGAAACAGTTATGTATGATGGTAATGGTGGTAATTCTGGATCACCTCAAACTATTCATCATTCACTACACGCTATTCCAAACTTAATTTTCTTTAAAAATAGAGAAACATATGGAGAAGATTGGATTGTTTATAATTCTGTAAGCGGTGTAGATAAGCATACTATACTTACTTCTAACAGTTCTGAGACTAGTTCCAATCCCGGACTAACTAATATTACTGCTGACACATTTCAAGTATATGAGGGAGATCTTAATGAAAATGCAAAAAATCACACTGCTTTGCTTTTTGCTAATTTAGCTGGCATATGTAAAGTAGGAACCTACACTGGTAATGGAACGACTAATAGTGTTGATTGTGGATTTAGTAGTGGCGCAAGATTTGTTCTTGTAAAAAGACTTGATGGCACTGGTAACTGGTATGCATGGAACAGTGTAACAGGAATTGTTGATGGAAATGATCCATACTTTAAATTTGATACCACAGATCAGGAGAACGATGGTAGTGACAATATTGATCCTCTATCTAGTGGTTTCCAATTAAACAGTAGTAGTGGCAGTCACATAAATGGGTCTGGCGGCACATATTTATTTTTAGCAATAGCATAAGGTAAAAATTATGGAATTTAGAGTACGGTCAAGCGGTGAGCTAAAAAATCAAGGCGAAATCCGCAAGCTCAATCCAAATGTTTCGTTGCCAAAAGTTTGGAACGAAAATGTTTATGAAGCACTGGGTATTGATCCAGTTCTCGAAACCCCACAGCCAAATCCGTCTGCCGCCTACAAGAAAGTAGTACGTGACGGTGCAGAGCAAGATTCAAAAGGTAACTGGGTGCAGAAGTGGGTAGAGCAAGATATGTTTGCCGACACTGAAGAAACTACAAAGTCGGAACAAGAAACAGCTTATCAGGCAGAACTTGATGCAGAGGCTGCAACCACGGCGAGAAATACACGCAATACAAAAATTTCTGAGTCAGATTGGATGGCATTGTCTGACGTTATTATGAGTGACGAGTGGAAGACTTATCGCCAAGCACTGCGGGATGTTCCAGCACAGTCAGGATTCCCTAACGACATTACTTGGCCTACAGAACCCTAATGGACTACCAAGTTTTATTTAACATAACAATCGGTATAGCAGGATTTGTTATAGGTTTTATATTCAGTAGAATATTTACAGAGCTAGATAAGCTAGATGATGATGTAAGTAATATTACAAAAGAATATGTAAACAAAGAAGACTATAGACACAATGACTCTGAAATAAAAGAAAAGATTCGGGGTATTTTTAGAAGGCTAGACAATAAAGTGGATAAGTGATGAATGAAGAGCAACTAGAATTAATTATCCATGCTGCGGCTCAAGAAGGAGCAAAGCAAGCACTAAAAGAAATAGGACTCTCTGATGCAGATGCCTACGATGATGTAAAAGAATTACGTGGGCTTTTAGATTCTTGGAGAGCTACAAAGACCACTGTTGGTCAAACAATAGCTAGGATGCTGACTACTGCTGTTCTTACAGCTTTAGCGGTTGGTATTTATATGGGATGGGGAGGCGAGTAATGAGAAGACTATTAGATGATGGAAAACCTTTACCTGATATACCTTGGAAACGTATAAAGTCTTTTTGGTACTACTTTGTGATATTTTTTATTTTTGTGGTGATATTATGATTAGTTGGTTGAATGTAGTATTAGAAAAATGTCAGGACTATTTGACTAGAGCAAAGGCTTGGTTAGATGCTGAAAGGTCTGTGAAGAATAGAACAGTGGTACTACTATCTAGTCTTGCTGTAGTTGCTGTGCTGGTATTGGTAGCTATCTAATGCTTGGTTTAATTTCTAGTTTAGTCGGGCCTGTATCAGATATTTTAGATAAGGTTGTGACTGACAAAGATCTAAAAGAAAAGCTGTCGCATGATATAGCTACTATGGCAGAGCGTCATGCTCATGAAGTAGTTAAGGCCCAGATAGAGGTAAACAAGACAGAAGCACAGCACCACAGTATGTTTGTGGCTGGCTGGAGACCTGCAATCGGTTGGGTCTGCTGTCTGGGAATGGCAGGTAACTTTTTAATAATACCTTTTGTAAATATGGCTCTAGAGCTTTTAGAAACTGGAGTAGTAGTACCTATGATAGAGCTTGATCTTATGATGCCTGTACTTATGGGTATGCTAGGTCTTGGTGCTATGAGGACAGTAGAAAAAGTTAAGAAGGTAGATAGGAAAGTATAATGGCTAAAAAGAAAGACCCAAGGTTAGCTAGAGCAGGAGTCACAGGTTTTAACAAGCCTAAGAGAACTCCTAGTCATCCTACTAAAAGTCATGTCGTTGTAGCCAAAGTAGGAGATAAAGTAAAAACAATTCGCTTTGGTCAACAAGGTGTAAAAGGCGCAGGTAAGAATCCCAAAACAGCTAAAGATAAAGCAAGAAGAAAATCTTACTATGCTAGGCATAATGCACAGGATTCTAGTCCTTCAAAGCTATCGGCTAGGTTTTGGTCGCACAAGGTTAAGTGGTGATATAGATGAGTATGCATGAAGAAGACATTGATACCGAAGGTTTTGTTGACCCCAACGACACAAGGATCGGTTCAAAAAGACCCGGCGCGATAGATCAAAGCGGTGGTGTTAGCACTGTTACAGGTGGTAGTGGTACTGACACTGTTACAGGTGGTAGTGGTACTGACACTGGTGGGGGTGACCCTGTTGTTGATCCTGTTCTAGAAGCTGCTGTTCAGTACGCACAAAGCGGAGCAGATAATTTAAGTATTGCAAGATATGTGCGTGATAACAATGTAAATTTAAATGATTTAGCTGGAAGGTTAGGGGTAGACGCTGGTGTAGCTAACAAGATGTTCTCTGCACTCACAGATGAGCCTACTGCTAGAGTTATAGAGTTTCAACAGAATAATCCTAATGCTAGTAATACTGAGCTTGCAAGATTTGTTAGAGACACAGGGGCAGATATAAATTTAGTAGCAGATGCTTTAGACATCGATAGAGATACTGGTAATCAAATGTATCAGGATGCTCTAGGCTCTGAGTTTGAGACCGCTAGAGTTGCTGAAACAGAAGTGGCTGGTGTTACAGATACTACACCCGGAACTTTTACAGCCCCTACAGTTGATGTTGCAGATTATGTAGCTAGACCAACAACTGCTGCTGTTGATACAAGTGTTGCTGTAACACCACAAAATGCCGTAGAGAAACTAAATGAATATATAGATATACCGCCTCCTGCAAATGTAACAGCTGCACAGATAGAAGTGGCTGTAGCAAATGTAAAGACAGGTGTTACCTCCGGTCAGATAGACGCTTCACAATATGAAGCTGCTTTAGCAAGTGAGCTAAACAGAACTGTACCAGCCATAGGCAATCAAAGACCTCCTATAACTGTAAATGAACTTAGAGATCTTAGTTCTAGAGCGACAGCTGCACAAATGGGAGATACCACATCTGGTATGGCTCAAGCAGCCCAGTTCACTATAAATCCAGACTCTTTTGTACCCGGAGTTACCGCAGCAGACATAAGAGTCTCTGCGACTCCTGAGATAGAAGCACAGCAAAGACAAGCACTGACTACAACCTCTATGACAGGTATAGAGGCACGTATAACAGACTCAGTAAGTTTTGAAGCTGCACAGGCTAGAGTAGTAAAGGGTGAAGCGGCCAAAGGTGCTGCTGCTCAAATGGTAGCAGAGGTAGGACAAATACCAAATGCTATAGCCGCAACAGTTGCAGAGAACCCTGCCTCAGTGACAGCAGCTATAGACACACAGCCAATAAATATTCAAGCGGCTGTCGCAGCATTACCTGCCGAAGCCCTAGTGTCTTCACAGTTAGAAACACTCTTAGGAGGTCTTGAAACTGGTGAGATACCTACATGGGCAAAACCTGCTGTAGATATTGTAGAGGCTAGGTTAGCCGAAAGAGGCATGGCAGTCTCTACTGTTGCAAGGGATTCTTTGTTCAATGCTATTATACAAAATGCTGTCCCAATAGCTCAAGCCAATGCACAGGCTTTACAAGAGAGATCGGCACAAAACCTAGCCAATGAACAGCAAGCTAACTTACAAACAGCACAGCTTGAGTCTAGTAGAAGATTACAGAATCTTGCTAATCAGCAAACCGCTGCAAGCCAAACAGCACAGTTTGCACAGAACATACAGCAGCTTCAGAGTCAGTTTACGCAAGAAGCAGCTATTCTGACTGCACAGCAAGCACAGCAGATTAGAACTCAAAACTTAACTAATCGGCAAAGAACAGCTGAAGTTAATGTACAGAATCAACAGGCTACTAATTCTTTAAACCTATCTAACGAGCAGCAAATAGAACTTGCAAACTTAGAGGTAGAAAGTCTTACTGGTCGTGAAAACATGAGTGCTACGAATCAGCAAAGGCTTGCAGAGTTTCAAGTAGCAGCAGACTTCCTTAGTAAGAACGCAGCCTTTAAACAACAAATGGAGTTGGCTAATTTAGATGCTAATCAGCAGGTACGACTAGCAAATCTAACAGCACTAAACAATGCTTCATCAGATAATCTAAATGCTGCACAGCAAACAGAGCTTGCAAACCTAAACTCCAGAATGGAGACTAATCTTGCCCAAGCTAGTATCGCTCAAGCAATGGGTATAGCCCAGTTGAATGCTAATCAGCAAAGGGCTGTAGAGAACGCTAGGTTAGTTGCTAATATTGATTTAACTAAATTTAATGCTGACCAGCAAGTACAGCTTGCTAATAGTCAATTTATGCAGACTGTGACACTGGCTGATTTTAACGCTAGACAACAAGCAGCTATGCAGAATGCTACAGCTTTAGCATCTTTAGACTTAGCCACTGTGGATCAAAGAACTAGAGTAGCTATAGAGAATGCTAATAACTTTCTACAGCTTGATATTGCTAATCTATCTAACCAGCAACAAGCTGTGATACTAGATCAGCAAATGGAACAGCAAAGACTTCTATCAGAGCAGTCTGCTCAAAATGCTGCTAGGCAGTTTAATGCACAGACTGAAACACAGATAGCACAGTTCAACGCTAATTTAGCTGCACAGATGGAGCAGTTTAATGTGGCTCAACAAAATGCTATGGCACAGTTTAATGTTACTGAAAAGAACAGGACAGCTGCTATAAATTCTGGAAATCAGATAGATGTTGAAAAGTTTAATAATCAACTAACCACACAGCTTGAGCAATTCAATGCACAGTTAGATTCACAAAGAGAAATGTGGAATGCTCAAAATGCACAGGCGATAGAGCAGTCTAATACTGAATGGCGTAGGCAAGCTAATACAATAAACACTGCGGCTGAAAATGCAGCAAATGCAACAGCGGCTCAACAGGCTTACAATATTTCTACTCAAGAGCTTGCAAATGTTTGGCAGCAGCTTAGAGATGATGCTACCTATGCAAGAACAGCTTTTGAGAATGAAGAGCAACGTAAGACTACCTTGTATGCTACAGCACTAGCGAATGACCCCGGTGCTGCTGGAGATGCTAACTATATAGATAAGTTAGTTGGAATAGCTGATAAAATTTTAGAGTCATAGGTAAATACAAATGGGATTTTTTAGTAAGGTATTTAAGGGCGTTAAAAAAGTCTTTAAGAAGATTGGCAAAGGCATCAAAAAAGTTGCTACAAAAGTTGGCAAGTTTATGGGAAAGATCGGGGTTGTTGGTCAGATCGCAATGGCCTTTATTCTTCCCGGTGTAGGTGCTGCTCTTGCTAATACGTTAGGCAACATAGGGACATGGGCTACAGCTGCGCTTGCTAATCCTGCAACTGGTGCTTTAGTAAAGGGTGTGGCTCATGTCGTTAATGGAGCAGCTAAGTTTGCAGCAGGAGCGGGAAGAGTATTTAACACTGTCACAAGTGCTGTTAAAAACTATGTGGGTGAAGTTGGTAAAACAATGCTTAACAAGATACCCGGAATCAACATAGAGAATGCAGCTACGAATGTATTTGGCAAAGGCGGTGCGTTAGATATTGCGGCTCAAGCTACCGGAGAGACTTGGAATACTACCATAGGAAGTAGAGATTGGTGGGACAAATTTGCAAGGACTCCTGAGAATATACCTAAAGGTTTAACCACAGTACCAGAAACTGAGGTAAGAGGCACTACATCTTCTCCTGCTACTGGAGCAGCAGATTTAACTAGGCAAGGTCTTGAGATGCGTCAACCTGCGGCGGGTGACTATACAACTATGGATGTTGTAGGGAAAAGAGTTGATCCTACTACTGGGTTTGAGATTGAGCTTACCTCTGGTGTTGATTTAGATATACCTGAAGTTAGGTTTGATAAGCCTTCTTTGCTAGATAGAACTAGAGGAGAGTCTGGAGTTTCTTACAGTGATGAAGTTATTGAAGGAGTTACATCAGACTACGAGGGCTTACAGATTAGAGAAAGCGCATTATCAGCGGCAGGGACTGAAGCTATAAAAGAAGTTGGTAAGAGCTTGATGGCTCCAGAGCCAGAAGAGGCACTACCATACGGAGGTTCAGTGGTTGTTGCACAAAATGCATATGATGTAACAGGCTCGCAAATATCTCAGCTTCCTCAAGTTGGATATGGGCTACCTATGGTTCAATATGATGGGATGTATAAACCAAAAAGCACTTGGGCTAGGATGATGGGATAATGGATGAAAATTACATATCAAATATAGTTTCGGCTGGTAGGTCTATCCCCGGACAGTCTCTTACAAATGATTTCGATCAAAGGTATGAGTTTGAAAAGGCTCCACAGATAACTAACCTTAGAGATGGCATAGAATACTTCTTTACAAAGATTACTAATGAAGAAGTATATCCAGAGGTCATGGAGTTAGTTATAGAGGGTGTGCCTGTAATGGAGATAGTCCAGACTATACTCTTTGCAGCATTCGATAAAGGCATATGGAATCCAGACCTGATGATGCTTCTGGCAGAGCCAGCTACTTATATAATTATGGGACTAGCTGAGAGAGCAGGTATAGATTATGTGATCTATGCGGAGGAAGAAGAGGAAGAAGAAGCAGAGAACGTAGCAACTGGTAGGACTGTTGACATGGCGGCTTACATGAAAAATAAACATCAGAACATACCTAAAGGTGCTATACCTGAAGAGATCCAAGAGAAGATAGAAGAGTTGCCTGTAGAAAGTTTAATGGCTCCCAGAGAAAAGAATTTGTTAGAGGAATAAGCAATGTCTATTGATTCAGTTTTTACTAAGTTACAAAACAACAGGCGTAGACAGTACGAAGATCTTGCTAAACGTCAGGCAAGAGAGAACGCTGTGGGTGCTTTTTCAAATGTAGCTGGTAAGTTTTTAGGATCTGTATTGAGTGATACATTGCGAGACAGTGCTAATAATTTTATTAATTCTGCTCCGATAATGAATGAAAGAATACAAGCTAAAATAGCAGATGATAGAAAAAAAAGAATAGGAGCCGTACAAAGCCAGATAGATGCCTCTGGTAAGTCTACATACGACTTTTTATTTGATCAGCATCTTCCTGCTTGGGAAGAAGGCTATAGAGCAGAGTTGGCTGAACGAGAAGGCGAAGAAGGCTGGAGAGACTTTGCGGCTAACCCAGATGTATTCGATGCAGACATAAGAAGAAGACTTGGAGAGATAATTACTCCTATGGCAGAGAACCATGATGAGGCTTATGCTCTGTCACAAAAAGTAGGAACTTATGAAGACTTTTCAGCTATGGTAGATCTATCGTCTAAGAATGCCAAGCCTACAAGCGTTATGGGACTTTTAAGTCGTGAGATAAGAGGAGCTATTTCAGGAAAGTCTAGACAAGACTTTGAAGATGAAGCTCTACTTGCCATTCAGCAAGGCCCACTAGCTCAGAACAGAGATGCTTTCAATACCTTTATGGATCAGTACGAAAAAAATAAAGATATAGTAAAGGCCGCAAAGTTTACAGAGTTTGTTCATGAGCTAGAAGCTCCTACAGATAGATTTAAAGTTGATAGAGTAGAGAGTATAACTAGCGTTGGAACCGGAGCTAATTTTAGGTTAATCCAACAAGTACAGGAAAAAAAGACAGACAGATTTACAGGGGAAGTTGTTACTACAGTAAGTGACCCAGAAGTTATTTTTGATGCTACAAAAGATAATCCTGTGCTTGCAGCTAATCAAATGAGAGAGATGCTACAGAATAATGTTAATTATAAGCAGGATGTCTTAGATGACTTTAGTGCTAAAGGTCAGAATGAGTTTGCTACAAGAGTTCAAGCGGCTGGTTATAACACCATAGGAGACTATACAACATTTGAACAATGGAAAGCTGAAGGCGAAATATTTACAGAGATGATGCAGAATCCAGAATTTGTAGTCAACGCAGAACTAATGGCTAAAAGACAAGCAGGTTATGATCTAATTATTGATGATGGTGTAGAATTAGAACGATTAATGCAAAGTCTTACTGCGGGGGAGATGACACAAGAAGAATATGACGCTGCAAAAGATGCACTTTTCGAGAGAGTGTTATTAGACATGGCAGATTTTGATCGCAGAACTGGCCCAACATCATTCGGGAGCCTATAAGGACTAAGTAATGCCTAGAACAGTTAGATTATCTACAGGTGAAGTTATTGTTGACGTTCCTGATGATGTTACAGATGAGGAAGTTGAAGCTAAAGTAGCTCAGAAACGTGCAGAGCGTCCAGAGCCTGTAGAGCGTCCAGAGCCTGTAGAAGAAGAAGTAAAAGATATTCCTGTAGAAAAGGAAGGGGTAGGTTTTGATTTTAGAAAAGTTCTTGCAAGAACTCAGGCAAATTTAATTGGAACAGGTGTTGATTTTGTATCTAATCTTATTCCCGGCGGTGAAGAGCGTGAAGCCATTCAGCAAATGTCTGGGCAAATAGGCACAGCTTTAGCTACTCAAGGCCAAGAAGATCTGGTTGACCCAGAGACAGGTAGAATACGAGAGGCTACAACTGTTCCGGGGCAGATTGCAGAAATCGCACCCTATTTAGCTGTAGGCTCAAGAGTAGCGGGAGCAAGAGCTATTCAACAAGCTCCAAGGCTTGCTCAAGGTGCTTTAAGTGGTTTATTTACAGATCAACTTTTAGCCGATGAAGATGAAAATCTATTTAACTTTTTAGAAGAAACATTCCCCGAATCTACCGTAGGTGACATATCAGCTTACCTAGCAACTAATGAAGATGATTCTGAAGTTGAAAAGAGATTGAAGTTGGTAGGTGAAGGTCTTGCGCTTGGAGCCTTAGTAGATTTATCGGTAGCAGGTGGAAAAGGGGCGGCAGGTATCTATTCAAAAGCCCGTTCAATGTTTAACAAAAATGCTAAAAATCTTACCCCCGAAGAAAGAGGCGAGGTATTTGTAGATTACCTAAAAGACTCTAAAGAAAGAGCAGGACTACAAAAGCGCGAAGACCAAATAGAATTTAACGAAACTGCTGAAGGGGCTGCACAAGTACAACAGCAGCGGAGCAGTGTTTTAAATAGAATATTTAGGCAGCTTTTTACTAATAGAGGTTACTTTACCCCCAAGGCTAAAAGTGCTTTTGATGATGCTCAGTACGCGCAAAGATCTGCTGTTAGTAGAGCCGAACACATAGCTACTAGATTAACTACAGCTATGGATGAGATGGCTAAAAACTCAGACGTTGATATAAGCGATAAAATTCAGCAAGTTCTTACAGATCCGAAGTTAAAAGATCTATCAAGGTCAGATAGAAAACTTGCTCTAATGGACATAGAAGAAGAGTTTGGATTTTCTACTGAGGTAGCAGAAGAAGTTTTAAATGCTAGAGAGCTTATTGATAATCTATCAACAGAGATAACAGGAAGCTCTAGCATACCCCTAGAGATTAGAGACCTTGTAAACGAAAATGTAGGAGCGTATCTGAGAAGGTCTTATAAGTTATTTGAAGATACAGGATTCAAGCCATCTGAAGACGTTGTTGATGATGCAAGAGAGTATCTAGTCAATCAGGCTATGAGTAAAACTCAGGGTGTAATAGATATAGATGATGCATACAGGCAAGCAGAAATACAAATAAAAGAAATTCTATCTAAAGGAGGCTTTGCTGATAGAAATGCAGCAGGGGAATATTTTGTAAGATCTAGAAGAATCAACAAAGAAATATTAGAAGGTAAAAAAGAAATAGCTCCTGAAATTAGAGCCTTAATGGGAGAGATAGAAGATCCTGCGGATAATATTGTTCTTACTGTAAGCAAGATGTCTAGGTTTGTAGAGACTAGCAAGTTTTATAATAACTTAAATAAGCTAGGCACTCAGGGTAACTATATTTTTACTAAAGATAATGCCCCTGTGGATTTAATTGATGACAAAACTATGATAACAGGCACTAATTCAGTACTAGATGGTAAGTACACTACGCCTGAGATAATAGCTGCAATAAAACAAAATGAGTCTTTCTTATCCGCTCCACAGGCTGAAGGTGTCTTGGCTAATGCATACAGATCTTTCTTGTCACTTAAAGGATCTTCACAGGCTGCTAAAACTGTATTTAGTGTAACCACACAGGCTAGAAACCTATTAGGTGGTTTGCAGTTTGGAACAGCTAATGGCCTAAAACCCTACGAGTTTAGTGGTGCGGGAACAACACTTAAAAATCAAATAATGAAAGGCCAAGATGTAACTCTAGATGAACTTTATGAAAAGTATCTAAGGCTAGGGGTTATTAACACTAATGTAAGGGTGGGAGAATTTAGATCTTTATTAGAATCAGACAGAGATACTCTGATTGATCCTAAAAAATTAAAAGATAGATTAGGCAAGCTAGGACAGTATGGAGGCAAAGCTGTTGAGTTTGTAGAAGATGTATATGTTGCTACTGATGATCTATTCAAAATAAGTGCATACAATCAAGAGCTAGATACTCTTAAAAAGGCATTTCCAGATAGAGATCTAGCCACTCTTGAAGAAGAGGCTGCTGATGTAATTAGGAATACTTTGCCTAACTATGACAGAGTTCCTAAAGGTATAAAGTCTTTAAGAAACGCACCGCTTGGCAGCTTTGTAAGTTTTCCTGCTGAGATTATTAGGACTTCAGCAAATATAATTAGACAAGCATCCCGTGAAATAACTTCAGGTAATGCTACTTTAAGAGCTAGAGGACTAGAAAGACTAGGAGGCTTTGCCACAACTAACGGAGCTTTCTATGCTGCTGGGTCAGCTACGGCTAAACTTGCAGGACTAACTGAAGAAGAACGACAAGCTGCACAGACTTTGACTGAAACTCCTTGGTCAAAGGATGCACCAAAGTTATTTCTAAGAATAGACGGTAAGTTACATACATCTGACACACAGTTTTTAGATAGCTACAGTGTAATTAAAGAACCCATAATGGCGGCTTATCGTGAAATACGAGATGGCAGTTTACAGGGAGAGAGTTTAGATAAATATTTAGCCGATGCTACTGTAAGTGCAGCAGGTAGTTTAATAAGACCATATGTAGATGAAACCATACTTACAAAAGCAATAACAGATGTTGGGTTTGCTCTGAAAGGTAACGGAAGAACTCCAGATGGAAAGGCTCTGTTTACCGAAGACATGACTACGAAAGAAAAATTAACGGCTACTCCTTATCATATTCTAAAGGCGTTTGAACCGGGGGTTGTTACTCAAGTTAGAAATCTTTTTGAAGCAGGATTAGACATACCTAATACATACACAGGGAAGAATAGATTACCTTCTACTGAACTTGTCGCAATGTTAGGTGTGAGATTCAAAGAGCTAGACCCCGCAGATTCTATAAGATTTGCTATATCAGACTACAATGAAGATAACAGAAACCTACAGAGTGTTTTTGTAAACTACAGAACCACACAAGATGAGATAGTAGGAGATTATGTAAATAGAGAAAAGGCTTTGTATAGGAATGCTCAAGAACTCTCTAGAAAAATTGAAGCCTCTATAGATCTGGTAGGAAAGGCGAAGACAGCACAATATTTAGAAGAAGGTAATTTTAGTACTAAAGCTATAGGTCAGTTTATTAGTGGTCGATATATGCCCACACAAGTATCTACAGATTTAATTAAGAACGCATATGAGAAGATGCGATTTGGGCCGGGAGAGTCTGTAGGGTCTACTGTTAAAGAGCTTGTTAGGCAATATTCTGATATGGTAGGCACTAGACTAGCAAGACCTGAAGAAGATTCTCCGCTAAGAAGAACTTTATTTAATATAGGCGGTGAGGTCTATGATGTTCCTAGAACAGCTGTAGAACCTGATGAGCGTGTGGATAGAATGACAGGTGTTCCTTACAATGAACAGGCTGGTGGAGCCTTTATTGATGAGGAAGAGCGAGTAGAGTTTGGCGGTGGTGGCAAAGTTGTCATAGAGCTACTAGCAGATGTTATAGAAAACTACTCTAAGAGAAATGTATCTAGGGATTCAGCTGTCGATGCGGCAACTAGGATAGTCAATCGTGTCGATGAAAACGCAGAATTTGTACCTGAATTATCTACAAATGATCCTAAGTATGCAGAGTTCTTGCAAACCAACACTCGCGCTTTGTTAGATGAAAAGCATAGCCCTATACCTGATGAAATAATAGAACAAGCTGGAACAGGTGGCGAAGAGTTTTCAAGGCTTAGAGGCTACACAGATGAAGAGTTTCAGGTCTTTCAAAGATCAAATGAATTGGCTGATGAGATAGGTGTAGATACTGGCGTAAACTTGATGGATGATACAGCTATGATCACTGAAGAACTAGATGTGATTAAAGCTAGAGACATGGTTTATGATGACTTTGATCAGGGTGTTGATGTTGAGGGCAGGACAATAGCCAATCAAATTGACGATATTGAGTTGGAGTATGCAGAGAGTCTTGAGTCAGCTAGATTTGGTGGGGACATAGAAGAATATGAAGCCATACTAAAAGAAAAGAATGACAAAATTAAAGCTCTAGACATTCCAGAAGACCAGTTGCCCCCTCAGATTAGACAGCCAAGAACTATAACCTCAACCATTCCAGAGGTTAAAGAGGCTTATGAAAATCTACAGGCTGGAAATATTACATCTGAACAGTACGATAAAATTGTTAATGGCACTGTTTACCCCTACGCATATGTTCCGCTTCCAGAATCAGATAAAGCAGTTAGAAAAGCTCTAACGACTAAGAAAGGTAATACTATCAAACTAGAAAAACTCAACATTGAAATAGAAGAAGGTAAAAGAGTTGGTCTGCGGTTAGACATCAATGCGTATAAAAACCATGACACTTGGGTTCCTACCATACATGATGACAAACAAAATGCTATTGGTTATCAATCAACGGCTTCTGCAAAGAATGCAGACTTTACAATGTCTAATATAAAAGGAAAGTTGACAGCAGAAGAAAAAGCACAAAGAGTAATGGAAGGCACTGATTCTAAAACTCCATTTGCACAGATCATGGGAGACTATATAGATAGGACAGAAGAAGAAAACTTTAGAGCCGCACAGGAAGCCTTTAATAGTGATGAATGGATACAGGTAGGTTTTGATCCTAGAAGACACTCATTCTTCTACGACAGAGTTACAGGACAGCCTGTAGAGTTTGCAGATGAAGTAATACAGATAGGGCCGCTAGTATTAGCTAAGAATGCTAAATATGGGGACAGATCTAAATATAAATACAATGTAGGAGGTAAAATAGTAAGAGCGTTATCATGAAAAAATTAATTATAATATCCGTACTTTTAACAAATTGTTCTACAGCACAATACGATTTCCCCATAGAGTTTGATAATAGAGTTAACCAAGGACTGTTTCAGATGAATGTTAGAGACTGTAGGTCTCAGCCTCAATGTTCCGCTGAAGAATTATTTGACAGGTGGTAATATGAAAAAGACTTTACCCTTAATTGCGTTACCGATAGTAGCAGGACTTTTACTTTTGCTACCATTCTTAGTATCTGCACAAACTTACACAGACGATGTGGCAGATATTATTAATACTAAATGCTTGGTCTGTCATCGTGAGGGCGGCATAGGCCCAATGTCTTTTGAAGGCTACGATCAAGTTAGACCTTGGAGTCCTTTAATATCTTACAAGGTAGCCAACAAAGAGATGCCCCCATATGCTTATGACGATCATATAGGTATCCAAAACCTAGAGGGCGATTGGCGTTTAAAGCCTGAAGAGATAGACACTATCGTAGAGTGGGTAAACTCTGGCTCTCCCTACGGTGATATAGATCGTGTGGTACAGCCTCCAGAGCTTCCTAGTTTAGACTCATGGAATTTTGAGCCTGAGTTTGGATCTCCAGACCTTGTGATTCCTTCTTCTCCCTATGACATTCCTGCAAATGGCAATGACCTATGGAGTAAAGAGTTTACTGACCCACAGTTAGCAGAGTCTAGATGTATCAAAGCTGTGCAGGTAAAGCCCAGAGGAGATGCAGCAGCGGTTGTACACCATGCTAATTCAGATATTTATATGTATGACAGCGAGGGTGAGTTGCACCAATATGGACAGCTTACTGAGTATGCAATGGGAAAATGGGGAGAGGTCATGCCCGAGGGGGTATGCCGTATATTTCCAGCCAACTCTCTAGTCCGTTGGGACATCCATATGTTCCCCGGAGGCGTAGGAGCTACAGCCGAAGGAGACATGATTAAGGATAATGTAGTAGAGATTGGCTTGTGGTTCCATGATGAGGACTACGAAGAAGTTAATGACGTTTACAAGCAAGACCTAAGACTATACCCGTTGAGAGAAGGCTATGAAAATGGTCATCTCATTGTACCCCCACATGGCTATGCCATGACTCAAGGCTTTCACAGCTTTGACCATCCCGTAAGAATAGACAGCTTTCAGCCACACGGTCATCTCCGTATGAACGCTGCATCACTAGAGATACTTAATCCATTTACAGGCCGTACAAAGCCTGTCAGTCAAATATCTAACTGGAGTGCCACATGGCATCATAGCCATATTTACAGCCCTTCAGAGGCTCCTCTGTTGCGTGTAGGAGAGGTATTAGTAATAAAGCAATGGTATGACAACACAGCTGACAACCCTAACAACCCTGATCCTGATCAATGGGTGTACGGGGGTAGTCGCACAGGAGATGAAATGTCTCACGCTTGGATCGCTGTCACTCATCTTGATGAAGAGGGATATAATAAAATTAAACTAGAGCGTGAAAATGGGGCTGATTGATTTACTAATCAGGCATGAAGGCATAAAGCTAAAGCCCTATCACTGTACATCTGGCAAGCTAACAATAGGTATTGGTAGGAACTTAGAAGATAGAGGCATTACAAAAGAAGAAGCAATATATCTGTTAAATAATGATATACACAGCTTCCATGAGCAGCTGCTAGACAAGTTCTCTTTCTATAAATACCTAGAGGGTGCTAGAAGGGACGCTGTATTGAATCTAGCTTTCAATATGGGTGTCTATTCCCTATCTAAGTTTGTGAAAGCTCTGAGTTATATGGAAGATAAGCAGTATGATAAAGCTGCTGATGAGTTCATGGACTCAAAATGGGCTAGACAGGTAGGCTCCAGAGCCACTGAAGTCACTGATATGATACGGTATAACACCTACCCTACTTGAGAGTAGATGTTACAGCCTGTAGTTCTTTCTCTAAAGATATTGAAGCATCTCTAAATTTTCTATTCATAAACTTATGTATAGTTTTTACTAGAGATGCCTCATATTTATTTTTAAATATACCATCTATCTCTTCAATAGGTAGCTGAGACATTTCGGAATATACATTCCCGTCTGTACCTAGTTGAATAGCTAAAGATATAATATTCCCTGTTTTCACGAAAAGGTAATTCCTTGTTGATTCCCCCTCAATCCAGCCTTCATATATGCAGTTGCTCTGCCCTCAAAGAAGTTTTGATGCTCTACACCTAGCACATCATCCAACCAATCAAGTGGGTTCTCTTTTACTTTATAGTTAGGCTTTAGCCCAAGCTGCAACAAGCGTCTGTCAGCTATGTACTGCACATAATCTGACATCTCTTTCCTTGTTAGTCCCGGTATATCACCCATTTCAAACACCAAATCTAAGAACTTCTGCTCTAGATTCACCATCTCCCTACAGGACTGATATATCTCTTTCTTAAAATCATCAGTCCATATATCAATATTCTCTTGTATAAACTCCCTAAACAGCTTTGTCATAGCCTCAACATGAAGTGATTCATCTTTGATGCTATAGCTTACAATCTGTCCCATGCCCTTCATCTTACCAAAGCGAGGGAAGTTAAGAAGGATTACAAAGCTACTGAATAGCTGTAGTCCCTCTGTAAAAGCACTATACACCGCCAAGTTCTTAGCGATAGACTTCTTATCTGTCTTAGAGATCTTCAGGTCATTGATGTACTCATGCTTGTCAGACATCTCTTCATACTCTGCAAAGGCTTTGTACTCCACCTCTGGCATACCAACAGTATCTAGCAAAAGACTGTAGGCGTGTTGATGTATGGATTCCATGTTGGCAAAAGAACCCATCATCATTCTGGCTTCAGGCTTCTTGAAGATACGCATATATCTATCAATATAACCTGCTCCGACATCTACATCTGACTGTGTAAAAAGTCTAAAGATCTGTGTTAGTAGATTCTTTTCTTGGTCTGACATATCTTGCCAATCTTTCACATCATTGTGCAGTGGTACATCTTCGGGGAACCAGTGCATTTGATTCTGCTGAAAATAATAATCAAACATCCAAGGATGATCAAAAGGTTTGTAGTAGTCTCGCGTTGACAATAAGCTCACGGTATTACCTCATATTTATAATATTCTGTAATCATGCCCGTAGGTATGACTATGGGTGTATTTATATGTTTACTATCTTTGTTATACAAATCTGTACAGAGAACTATACAGGAGTCACTCTCACTAACAATCCAACCTATTGTAGTGCGGGACACAGGCTTTAGCTTCTTAGCCTCAGATATTTCTAAGTCTTGAAAGTCAGTCCAAGCATCATCCCACGTTATTTCTACAACAGTTCTATCCTTCACAACTCAGACACTCCGAATCTGATAGGTTTATTCTTGGTATTTTTATGTTTACATTCTCAGCTGATCTAGCTGCATCAGATCTGAGATAGTACATAGACTTCAGGTTCTTTGCTCCCGCCCAGTGTACATCATTTACATACTGTAGATATGCATTATGAGTATCTTGGTCTGCCGTAGACTTTGGAGGCACAAAGAATAGATTAACGCTCTGGCTTTGGCATATGTATTTCTGCCTGTTTGTGGCATGTTCTATGAGCCATATCTGATTTATCTCAGGGGCAGTCTTGAAGACTTCTTTGACATCATCAGATAGCTCCTCTATATGCTGCACAGACCCATCATGGGCAGCTATATCTTTCCATACCTTATCTCGCTCTTCCTTGGTTGGAAAAGCTGACTTCAATACCTTGTCTAAGTATTTATTCTTCACCCTAAAACTACCAGATAGTGTTTTGTGGGTGAAAGTATTGGCTCTGAAAGGTTCTATAGAGGGGCTTGTAACACCACAGATGATAGAGCTTGAGGCATTTGGAGCAACAGCTAGTAGATGGGCATTGCGCTTGCCGCTACCCATCATATCTGGAGCTTCTCCACGCTCTTCAGCTAAACTACGTGAGGCGGCAGCAGCCCGATCTTTTATCAAAGAAAAAGATTTATGATTAAATGACGCAGCATACATACTCTCAAAGGCTATGTTATTCTTCTGTAAATAGCTGTGAAATCCCATAGCCCCCAGCCCCAAAGATCTTTCACGATAGGCTGAATAAGCAGCTTTTGAATAACCTATCCTGTCTTCTCTGCAAATATCTTTGAACTGAGAGTAGGTCAAGGATTTATCTCGCATATATTCATTATGGTTAGGCCAAGAGCTATCAAGAGAATGATTTATAAAGTGTTGGATTACATTATCTAGCATAGTGATTAGGTCAGGTATGAATGTGTCTACAACAGACCAATCATCAAAGTACTCTAGATTTACACTAGACAGACAGCACACAGCTGTACGATCCTCTGATGTTGCTAGTGTTATCTCAGAACAGAGATTACTTTGCTTTATATCTAGACCTAGTGCTTTCTGCTCATCAGGCAAACTCTCATTACATCTATCTATATTTATGATGTAAGGCTCACCTGTCTCTGCCCTAGTAGATATTAGAAGCCACCAAAGATCTCTGGCTGATACAGTCTTTATAGCTGTGTTTGTTTTAGGGTCAATTAGTCTCCAATCGTCATCACACTTCACAGCCTCTAGAAAAGCATCAGTTATATTGACACCATTATGTAAATTTAAACACTTCCTATTTATGTCACCGCCAGTGGTCTTACGCATATTTATAAATTCTTCTATCTCTGGGTGAGAGATATTCATATACGCAGCATAACTTCCTCTCCGGGTAACTCCTTGATTGAAAGCCAGCATTTGACTATCAACTACATGCATGAATGGAATTGAACCAGTTGACTTGCTGCCATTAGAAGTATCCACGCCGTTACTGCGAACATCGCCCCAGTATCCACCAATGCCTCCACCTCCACTTGCAAGCCATATGTTCTCATCATAGTGATTAGATAAACCAAAACGGGAATCAGGAACATAATTAAGAAAACAGCTGATAGGAAGCCCACGGCTTGTACCCCCGTTACTAAGTATAGGAGTGCTAAACATGAACCAAAGTAGGCTACTATAGTCATAAAGCCGTTGTGCCAAAGCGTAGTCAGTAGTTTCACCATAAGTTGCTCCAAATATTGCTGCCCTAGCAAACGCTTCTTGGGCATATTCTTCTTTATCCCAAAAGTATCTATCTTTCAGGGTCGCTATTGCAAAGTCTCCCAGCAAAGACTCACGGGAGTAATCTATCTTTATACCTTTATAATCTTGTATGCCAATTTTAGTAGTCATAATCCATTTACTTCCATGAATTTTATAAGTCTCTCTTCGTACCATCTTGCCTTGCGTAAATCTTCTATCCCGTTTTTATATCTAAACCTCCATCTGTATTTTAAACTGTTGCCTCGTAGATACCCTATGTATTCTTCACTCGTAAGCATACTCTCTATGGCTTCGATACACTCCACGGGGCCATTGTTGTAGTGTGCTGGCCTGTTTACTGAGTCACTCATTCTTGCTCCTTATCTATATCAAAGTATTCTTTCTTAAACTGCTCACTCTCTCTATATTTTTTATCAATCCAATCATCAGGTATACTCTCTTCACTAAACCACTTGAAGCCGTTGGATGCTGCCCACTCAGCATGACTACGTTTAGTGCCATCTTTTCTGCGTTTAGCCTGTGGCATGGGGGCGGCTGGATTAGCAAATAAAAACACTAGCTCTACATTTTTAGGTAGTGCTTTCTTGATCCAAAGGTATTTACTGAACTCAGCATAGTCCCA
>VTLG01010460.1_pt1 | contig 38883 bp, 52 predicted proteins | sample 4694571 | NCBI WGS metagenome assembly VTLG01 (sample SAMN12604809, study PRJNA352737) | marine metagenome | biome: ENVO:00000447; feature: ENVO:00000209|ENVO:00000569|ENVO:01000036; material: ENVO:00002151; isolation source: viral sequences binned using virsorter ... | reverse complement strand
ATTAATAGCCACAGATGACCTAGAAGTAGTTGGAATTCAAAGCGTGGGTAATATTGTTACTCCTGCTGATAGTTCTGTAACCCTAACTAAGATGGCAAGCGGCACCGACGGTAATCTGATTACCTACGATGCTAGCGGTAATCCAGCTCACGTTGCTACGGGAACAGCCACTCATGTATTGACTTCTAATGGTGCTGGTGCTGCACCAACTTTCCAAGCACCGGCCGCTGGTGGAAAAATATTACAAGTATTGCAAGCCACTAAAACAGACACGCAATCAAGCACCACCAATGATTTTGTCGATGTCACTGGTCTATCCATTGCTATTACACCTGCTGCAACCTCATCGAAAATTCTGGTTTTTGCGAATGTTCTATGTATTGGGACGGTAGCCGGTACAGCGGCATTTTCTCGGGTAGTGCGGGATAGCACCGCCATAGCGATTGCTGATGCTGACGGAAGCCGAACACGAGCCTCGGCGATGGGTTATGCCCCAGATACGGGCGATGTAAGACATCATTCTACTGTCTGGTTGGATTCACCATCCACAACCTCTGCGACCACCTATAAAATTCAATTTATGATGGCTAGTGCGGGAAGCACAGCATACATCAATCGTTTTGCAGCAACGACCGACAGCGCGGCGTATGGGCGAGGGGTTAGTTCAATCACAGTAATGGAGGTTAGCGCATGACTGACATAGCAAAATCAATTCTCGCGCTAGACCCTAACGCTCAAGTTTCTGTAAATACGGAAGATATAAATCAGATAACTTGGCATGACGGCAATCCTAATGGAATCACGGCAGAACAAATAAAAGCAAAGCAAGTAGAACTACAGGACGCATACGATAACGACTACTCGCGCAAACGCCGCGATGCTTACGCGGCCGCGATCCCCATTGGCGATCAATTGGACGCGATTTTGAAGTGGGCGAACCTAATGAGGATGGACGGGACTAATCTCCCAGAAGACCTTGATCAGGTTGTTTCCGCGTGGCTCACGGTCAAGCAGAAATTTCCTAAATCCTGATGTTCGGCGTCCTTGTCCGGGCGCTCACTTTCTCCGCCACGATCATCCGGGCGATGTTCATTCCCGCTGTTCTTATTTTGCTGGCCGTCTCGCCGGAGTGGTTGCCCCTATGTTTGAAAGAGTTGAGCGCGAGTTTGACCAGCGCATTTACGAGAGAGAATGAATTCTGAAATATGGCCTTAATCGCTTTAGAGAATCCTGGTCAAGCTGGGATCGTAAAAGATATTGCACCTTGGCAGCTGCCGGCCAATATTTGGTCATCGGGTAATAATGTTCGCACCGATCAAGGTGCAATCAAAAAAGTATTGGGATGGTCATCGATTATCGAGACCGTTCCAGTTGCGCCATACCATCTTCGATATTTGGAGTCTGGTGTGAATAAATTTTGGATAGCGGCCGGCCTTGCTGCTGTTCATGTTTACGACTCAACAGGAACGACCACAGCGCTAAATGGTGCTATTGATGATTCTGTAACGACGGTGACTGTGACGAGCAACGCAGGGTTTGAAAGTGCCGGCACAATCTCAATTGAAGACGAGCAGATCACCTATACCGGCCTATCTGGAACGACGCAATTTACAGGCTGCACTCGTGGCGCAAACAGCACAACCGCAGCAGCGCATGCGGATACTTTGACGGTAACAAGAACGAAAAAATGGTATGACATCACTCGAGCATCGGGCGCTTATAACGCGACAGCAACAGAGGGTTGGACATCTACGGTATTAGGTGGTGTGCTGGTCTTGGCGCAGTCGAATGACGATCCTCAATTTTGGGCATTGACAAGTGGAGTACCAACAACCGGCACTAAACTTGCTGACCTAACGAACTGGCCGGCCTCGACTGAGGCGGCAAGTGTGAAGAGTTTTCGTTCGTTTTTGTTTGCCTTGAATGTTTCCGAAAGTAGTGTGAATTATCCTGACAAGGTTCGCTGGTCTTCGGAAGCGGCTACGCAAACAGTACCCGGAACGTGGTCAGAATCTGATGCCACGCAGGATGCCGGTAGTTACCATCTCGCAGATACGCCAGGGAAGATCCTCGATGGTCTTCCGTTGCGCGACTCGTTCTTCATTTACAAGGATGACAGCGTCTACGCAGCAAATTTTGTTGGCACACCATATATATTTTCTTTTCGACAAGTATCGCCGACGATAGGTGCGTTAGCGAGCAACTGCGTCGTTGAATTTGATGGTGGACATGCGATCTTTGGTCGAGGAAATCTGTATGTCAATGATGGACAGAGGATCAAATCGATATTGCCGCACAAGATGCGAGAGTTTGTGTTTACCGAGATCGATGGTTCACACGTAAAAAAAGCATTCACCGTAGCGGACTACGCTCGCAACGAGATTTTGTTTTGTTTCGTATCTACAAGCTCGAGCACCAATCAAGTTGATAAGGCAGTAATCTGGAATTATGTCGAAAACACGTTTTCTGTTCGTGATTTACCAGACCTGGCGCACATCGGGTATGGCGTTGCCGAGGATGAATCAGCGCTAACTACTTGGTCGTCTGCAGTATCGACTTGGTCGTCAGTGACTGGAGCCTGGGCAATGAGTTGGGACAAGGTAGAGAATGTTCTTCTGTTTGCGTCTCCTTCGTCAACGAAGATTTATCGAGACAATGTTGGAAACAAGTCTGGTACATCTAACATGACATCCTTCATCGAGCGCACGGGTTTATCCACGACTGCTGGCGGACAGCCTGATCAAACGGTTGTGAAAAGGATCAACGCAGTGTGGCCGAAAATGTCCATCGATAATTCAAGCTCGATCAATGTTTATGTCGGAACACAGATGTCTACCGAAGATCCGGTTACCTGGGTGGGCCCATACAGTTTCAATCCTGATTCGCAGTCCAAGGTTAGCTGTCGTGCTTCGGGAAAGCTTTACGGCATTAAATTTGAAAGCACAACTGATATGAATTGGGTATTGAATGGTGTCGAGATAGAAGTTGAAGATGCGGGGCGCCGTGGTTCGCGCAGCTACTAATGCCGCTTGCTGATGTTAAAAAGTGGAAGTCTGTCACCCGTTTTACGCCGGACCCGTTGCCTGATAATGATGAGGATTTGGGTCGGTATTTGCAAAACCAACTGATCAAGCTGGGCGATATTATTTTCAACCAAAGCGTTTTTAGGCTTGATGAGAGTCAGGCGCTTCCCGATAAACCACGAAATGGTGATGTGAGGTTTTTTGATGGCACGAACGCCGACCCAGGATCGGGACGAGGAATTTATTGGTACGACGCCGATGCCACAGCATGGCAGAAGCTATAAAGTCTCGTTAATCAATCCGAATGAGGTTGATGCCATTTTCCCGCATGTTGTGAAGCACTTGAAGCGTGCTGTTGTTTATGCGGATGGTGAGCTCGAGACTGAAGATTTTCTGCCCATGTTGCTTGATGGTGAAATGCAGCTTTGGGTTGCAGTGGGCAACGGTGAGTGCGTGGCGGCGATGATCACGCAAATTATTCCTTTTCCTCGTAAAAAAATATTGCGAGTTATAGCGTTGGGTGGAAGAGGTATGAAGGATTGGTATCAGCACATCGACATGGTCGAGAATTTTGCGATTGAAATGGGTTGCACAGAACTTGAGGCGTGGACTAAGCGCGGATTGTTGCGCGTGTTACGAGATTGGAAAATGACACATATTGTGATCAGAAAGGATTTAAAAGGTAGGCTGCACTGATGGCCGGCGGATCAGAAACAGACGCCGCTGCTGTTCGTTCGCGGTTTGTAAATACGCCCGTCTACGGAAGCAAACAAGAGTTGCCCGGAAATGCGGCGGAGGGTGATGAAGGCCGCGTTGGCAACACCATTTTTTCCTATGATGGTGATGACGGCTGGATGACATATCGAAGCTTCCCCGAGGGGACTTTCCCAGCAGCGTCTGCGGCAGCTGGTGCGACTCCTGCGGCGGCGCATGTTGTGCCACCGACAGCCCCTCGAGGCTTGTTGCAGTCTGGTCCTTTTTTGGTTCCAGATGCTTTTGGTGCGGGTGATGTTGCGCAGGTGCAAAGTGGTTTACTTGCCCCTGGCATGACACAAGAAATGTATTCGCCGTGGTCTGCTGCCCATTGGCAACAGAATCTGCCCAATTCGGCAAATCTCGCGGCGTACAGCTATCCGAACATCCCCTATCCATCTCAGTTGGGTTATATGGGCCGTCCGCCCGGTGGCGTTGCGTGGTCTCCGGCCCAACAGGCGGCTGTTGTTGCGGCTAGCGGCGTCGGCGGCGTCGGCGGCGCCGGTGCTGGTTCAAGTGGTGTTCAAACTATCGTTCACCCACCCGGAGAAGGACTGCCAGGTGGCGATTACGATCCAATGATGGACACTACTCGCGAAGGTTATGTGGCGCCAGACATGACATGGTCGCCGGCAGCGTCAGTGCCACCGTCAGGGCTCCGAGACGTACCATCCCCAGAGGCTCACGCTGCTTCGACATTTGCAGCAGCAGCCGGTGCGGCGGGGAGAGCGGCGGCAGCGGCAACCAAAGCGAGAGCGATTGCGCCAACCCCGTCATCGGTGGTCGATAAATGGGGCGATGTTGATATGTCTTTCAGCGGTCTGGAAGGCGCGGTCGAGGCTTCAATGGCCGGCGAGATGGGCGGCTCTTTTGGTGATTTCGGTGGTGACGGCAACGGCGGCGATTCTGGGGGTGGCGATTCTGGGGGTGGCGATGCCGGTGGCGAAGGCGAAGGCGAAAGCGGCGGCAGCGGCTGACCGTGCGTGGTGACTGACAGAAGTGAACGTTTAACGAGGATACAGCATGGGTGGCGGAACACGAGTTAGTACAACGGAAAATGAACCGTGGGAAGGTCAAATTGAACCTTTGAAATACGGTTTTCGCGAGGCCGAAAGACTCTATCAACAAGGGGCTCCTGCTTATTATCAGGGGCCGACGCTCGCCGGCTTTGATCCGGCACAGCAGGCGGCTCAAAAAGCTACGCTCGGCTATGCGATGGGGCCGCGCGCAGCGTCACAGCAAGCAGCGGCAGAACAGAATCTCGCGCAAATGCAAACCGGTGCGATTGATACGAAAACTTTTGATCCTTTGCTCGCCGCTTATCGAAGAGATGTTGAATCTCAGATGAATCCGATGCTAGCGGACATCAGATCGAAACAAGTGCTCTACCAGCCCGGAGGTGGTTCACGCGGGGACATTGCTGTCGGCAATGCGGCATCAGCTGGTGCGCAACGATTGGCGGACAACATCGCGCGCATGGAATATCAGGCGGCGTCAGCTGCACAAGATAGACGAGCGACGGCGCTGGGCGCTTATCCGACGATCATGGCTGCACCAATGTCGATGTATGGCGCTATGGCAGACGTTGGTGCGCAGCGACGTGCGATGAGTCAAGAAGGTATCAATCGCGCTGTGCAGGAGCATGCTTATACGGCGCAGGCGCCACAAACCTCGTTGGCCAATTACATGGCGACGATCAGCGGAGACTATGGCGGGACGACAACCGCACGCACTCCAGGGCCGAGTGCATTGAGCACTGTTGGCGCTCTTTCCGGCATTGTTGGAAATCTTGCGCCCGTATTGGGATTTTCCGATGAACGATTGAAAGAAAACATCGAGCAGGTCGGTGTATTTAATGGCTTCAATATTTATCGATTCAATTACCTTTGGAGTCCGAAAAAGTTTATCGGCGTCATTGCGCAAGAGGTTGAAAAAATAATGCCCGAAGCAGTGAAGAGGGTGAACGGGTTCCGTGTTGTTGATTATGGAGTTGTATTCAATGGCTAGCGCTGCAGCACAACGAATAGAAGCGCTCCGTCGGCTTCGACAACAGCGAGCTTTGCTTGATCAGTACATGGGGATGGTTAATGCCGGCGATCAAATCGCCGCAATCAACAGTCGAACACTTGGTCATGAATCTGATTGGATTCCAACAGCAAGAGCAATTGGAGACGCTAAGGCTTCTGATTTTCAGCGCAACACTAGATTTCCAGTTTTCAATTGGGATGATTACATGAAGGATGTGCGTGAAAGTCTTCATCTAATGCGCCTCAATCGAAAACACTGGGAAGCGGAGCAAAACGACAAAATTGCTGCTCAGACCGGTTTAATTCCCGACCCGTTCAATTATCAAGTGGATCCTAAGATTCCCGGTGTTCCCGATCCTTTTTCCTATGTTCCTCCTGAGCAGAAAGGAATGCCCGTGACAGATTCGCCACCTTTGTCGTCGAATGAATGGCGGGAGCAATATTGGATGGGGAGCGGAGAGCGTGCGACTGACCAGGGGCGAGTGCAGATCGGGCCGAATACATATTGGTCATCGGGGATGGTGGCCAACAATCCAAAAGAAGCCAAACGCCTGCATTACCAATATTTGGACAGCCCCGAAGCGAATCCAGAGTTGGACGCACAGACCACGATCACCCAAATGATAAACAGCGCGAGTGATCGCCCCGGTCCTGGTCCTGAAGAGGGCATCCTGGCATCGAGACGACATCCCGCTGTGCCGCATGGGTTATCGATGGGCTCTCGTGGTGAATGGACGCATCAAGCACCCGTTCGAAATACTGACGCCGTTGCAGATTATTACGAGACTGGTGGCGGAGCGCCGACGCTCGGAGCGCCGGTAGCGCCGGTAGCGTCATTTGGCGATGCAATGACAGACATCGCGGCGATGATTGCAGCTGCGGAACCACCACCAACGCCACCCGCGCGCGCATTTACGACCGGCATGGGCATGCGGCCGTATAGATCATTCACTGCTGGCCCACCGACTACCGTGCTTGCAACCCCTGGTACGAAATATCTTTCAACGCCAATCTCGTCGCCTTCTATCGACACTTCTGCGCAGGTTCGAAACAAGAAACTAGAGGAACTTTTGTATGGCACCGCTTAGTGGAATGCTGAATGCACCAAATATGTTTATGGGGGCGGCACCTGAAAAGGATGATCCGCTCCGATCTGCTAATGAGCAACGCCAGTTGGCCGCGCAAGCAGCAGCAGCGTCGCGAGCGCAAAACGTCGAGCCGGTGGATGTTTCTACAGAGCGTCAATTCTCCACCAATCCAATTCAGCGCAGCTTCGATCCAGATGCATATTTGCGATCTATGGCCGGTGGTGGTGCGGGTATGGATAAAAATACACGCCTCATGTCCGCAATAGGCTATGCGCTGCAGCTCGGCAATCCGAGCTTTAATCCACAGTCATTCATTACCAATTACAAGAATCGGCAATACGCCAAAATGAAGCAACAGTGGGAAGCGATGAGCGCTCTTGATCAGCAACAAGTTGAGCGACAGGTTGTGGATCGAATGATGAAAGCGGATCCAAGAACGGTTCCCGAATTTAAGCGCTGGTTTAAAGGCTTGGGCATTCCCAATCTTGGAATGATGGAGCGCACTTTCAAGGTTTGGCGAGATATGCATCCTGCGATTGATCCTGATAAAGAATACCTGCCAGGTGGCGGTCTGTCTGCCAAGGGCATCCGTAGCGCCTCTGAAAGATTTCGCGTCGAAATGAAACCGCTCATCAATGGCGGTTATCAATGGCAAAGAAAATTATCTGCCGTTATGCGTGGCTTGAGTAAACGCAACGGTCTCGGTGATATTGCGGCGATCAATGCTTTCCAAAAAATGATCGACGAAGGGGTGGTGCGGGGTGAAGACGTAAAATTGATAGGTGGTGCAGTGAGTGCCTGGGAATCTATCAAATTGTGGAAACAACAAAAAGCAGCAGGCGATCAGCTAGGGGATGTAACACGATCACAAATGGCGGATATGGCACGCTCGTTGTTTTTGGATGGTTCGCAAATGTTGAAAGAGCGGATCCTCGGGAAAAGAGATATTGTTGAAAGCGGTTATTCTCAAGTGCCTTGGAGCAATATCGTTTCCAATCGTGTTTTCGAAACGCTTACCGGCGAAGGGCTTAATGCGGAGAAATTAAAAATACCCGACGCTCTTGAATCCCAAGCCTTTACAGGGGAGTCGAGAGAGTATCCACTGAAAAATACCGGTTTAACCGAAGAAGCCATTGCGAATCTTCCCGCAGACAGCAAATTCCTCAACAAATGGGTTGTGCTTCCCGATGGCAGAATTGTCCATGTCCACCTGGACAGTGAACTGTGAGGAACATGATGACATGAGTAAAGTTACATTCTCAGAAGATGGACCAGCCCTCGCGCAACAATATAAGCCGTTGCCCTTCTTTGGGCCTGAAGGCTTCTTCAAAGGAATCGGACAAACAACGACAGATGTCGGGCGCGTTATTGGTCAGGGTCTCACCATGGGGTGGTCTGATGAAATGGTTGCTGGCGCCAGATCAATATTTGGCGACGAAGATTATGAAAAACTATTGAAAATCGAGCGGGACGCAATTGAACGTTTTCGAAAGCAAAATCCTGGCACTGCGATAGCTACCGAACTAGGTGCTTCTTTGTATGTTCCGGGTGCAATTTTGGGTAATCTCACGCGCGGCAGCTTAAAGGGCGCGAAGGGCGTGATGAAGTCAACTGCTGCGGGTAGTGGTGGCGGCGCCATATACGGTGCCGGCGCCTCTGAAGAGGGGCAGCGGAGCGAAGGCGCGGGAACGGGAGCGGTCGTGGGGGGTGTGATGGGCCCAGCGATGACGCATGCTGTTGCGCCGGCGGCGGGATATGCGGCGCGCAGATTCACCCCTGGCGGGAAGAAGCGTCAAGCGCAACACAAAGCCGACAAAATGGTTTTGCAAGCCGCTGAAGAGGATCTTAAATACACCAGTCCCGACATCTACAAACAGCTTCAAAAGGCAGGATTGCCAGCGACAGAATATGCTCGAATTTTGCTGGCAGACCCGGTCACGCGCGGCCGCATGCTCGCGGATTTCCAAGGGGGCTATGTGGCGGGACTTGGTCAAGGCGCCACGTCAACGAGTCGGCGTGCTTATCAGCACGCCGAAGATAATTTGCAGGGTCGTATGCAGGAAGAAACATTCCTTCTGCAAAACCACGCTGCAGACAGCATGCGTACGACCACTAGGGCGACGGCAATGGCGGATGACGCAGCTGATAGAACGTCTGAGCAAGCAGCCAAGCTTTACGATAAAGCTTACAACGTGGGGGCAAGTCCGTCAGGGTCTGGGCCGCGCGTTGCTCCGAAAATGATCGAGATGGATCCGTTGAGATCTTTTTTGAACAACAAACATATGAAGGACGCCTATGAGACGATTAGACATAATCGAGAAATTGCGTTCCAGGTTGGGAAGCTCGATGAGCGTTTTCGTTTGCCGTCTTATGACGAATGGATTCAATCTCCGACTTCATCCACAAAGCTTTTACATGAAATAAAACAACACCTGGACACGCTGGCCAAGTGGGGATCTCGTGATCTTGATGCAGCGAAGAGTGCGAAGCCGGTGCGGGATCTAATCCATGCGGTCAATAGTCGTGTTGGCGATCAGAATCCCTGGTACAAGCTTGCGAATGATCGTTTTTCTGTCGGCCCGAGATTACAAGAAGCCGTGGTTATGGGCGCGAAGGCAAGCCGCAGCAATGCGGCTCGTGTTCGTCGTGAATATCACGGACTCGAAACAGGTTGGGAGCGAAGTGCTTACCGGGCAGGCATGATCGAGGAAATATTTAGTCCTTTCTTTAAGAATATCGGTCGAGATTTTGCCGGATACCTGGGCAAGAACAGAGATCTGCAAACACGACTGCGTGCGACGTTTAAAGACGGTGAGGAAGGCAACAAAGCATATCGTGAATTTGTGCGTCATGTGGACGAAAGTGTCTTGCAACGTCGAACTGCCACGTCAGCATTGAAGAGCTCTGGAACAGCAGAGCGACAGGCAGGGCAAGCGTTGTTTGGCTCTCAGGGCGGCAGAATTCTTGAGTCGGCGGCGCAAATGGGCAATTTAAAATTTACCGATGCGGCAATGGCAATCATCAGAAAAATGGATAACAGGCCAGTTGCCGACGAGGTTGCCAACCTGCTCTATACGGGGTCTCCGGCAGCAACAACAAAAGCTCTCAATCAATTACTGGCCACCAATCAGCGCCTGGGCGGCATGGATAGAGTGAGGATTCACCAAATGATAAAAGCGCTAACGCAAGTGGCCGGCAAAAAAAGAATTCTTGGTCCGGCGGCGGCTGCTTCGGGCTTGATCTCTCAAACCGAGTTGGCTGATGATGCAAGAAATCAAGCAAGTCTCTTAATGCAATGAGGAAGATTTTCACGTTCTTATTGGCCGGGTTTCTCCCGGCTTTTTTTTTGGAGTCGGCGGCACAAACACCTAAGTATCCTGGTGTGTTTGTGCAGCAGGTCGCGGTCAACGTGGCTTGTGTCAAGGGCGGGCCGGAGATGATCTTCGAGTGGTTGCTCGAAGATTATTCGGAAAAACCCGTCCACGCGCTGCGAATCGAAAACGTTGCTGTCATGTACATCGCTGAAAATAAAAACACACCTTCATCGACCGTCATCCTGGTCAACGAACGCATCAAGCAATCGTGTGTTTTCTGGAGTGCGCGAGATTACCTGCGAACAATTGAAACAGAGAGTCTGCCTGCGAAGACTCCGAAAGGCGAGGGCGTCTAGAAATGCAAGAAGGAGGGGGGTGGCACATCTCGAAGGGTTTTTCAATCAGTCACATTTTATCGACAGTTGTTCTCGCGGTTGGTTTTTTCACGTATTTGGTTGGCATCGAAAAAGATACGGTTATTAACTCTTCTGAAATTAAATCATTGAGTGAACGTATGGACCGGACTGTGCAGCGGCATTCCGAACAATTTGCAGAAATTAAAGACCTTCTGAAGGATATGAATCAAAAAATTGACCGGTTAGGAAATGACTGATGAGGGTGTCAGAACTGGCGCAAGAAAAAATAAACAACACCTTGTCCGAAGGTTATTTGCGCGTATCTGTCGATGGCGGTGGTTGCTCTGGCTTCCGAATCGCCCTTTCAAAAGAGACAGATTTGAGCGATGGGGATCAACTTGTCAGCAACAACGTGATAGCCGACGTAATGTCTCTCGATCTTTTGACTGAAGTTGAAATGGATTATTCAACAGATCCGTTTGCACCTTCGTTTATTTTTAACATGCCGCACAAGCGTTGCGGTTGCGGCAATTCCTTTACGGTGACCTGATGGCGACTGGATTACTTTCTGCAGCTGCACCAGCTGCACCAATGGCGCCCCCGATGGGTGCCGGACTTTTGGCTGGTGGTGGCATGCCCCCCACGGTGCCAAATTTGGTCTCAGATCCTGGGGTGTCCGGTGGTTATGGGCTCGAAGACATGGCAACCGGAAATGTTTACGAGATTGACTGGGCGAATGTTCCAGTGCTAACGGGCGATCCAAATCTGTCTGGTTTGGGTTATGGCGAAATCATGGTTGGTAATTCCGGCGAGATTTGGCGGAACTCCGGCGATGCCGCGTCCCCCTATTGGCAACCAGAAGGTAGCTTGTGGGGAAGTTCCATTTGGCCTGCGCCACCCGATGGCTCGGTCGGAGTCTTCACGCCACCTTCAGCGTCTGCTTACACGCCACCGCCTGCTTCTGTGACATCGGGGTGGCTTGGGCCGGCGAATCTTTGGGGATCACCATCGCCGACGGCGGCTTCAACTCCGCCGTCGCCAGTCATGCCCCCAGCGCCGCCCATGATGCCACCAGCACCCGCGCCGAGCGTTGCACCAATACCTGCGCCTGTGGTGCCACCACCACCAGCGCCTGCGCCAATACCGACACCAGCGCCGATTATCCCACCAGTGGTTGCGCCGCCGCCGCCGGCACCAGCTCCGATAATTACTCCGGCACCAGCTGTGACGCCATCCCCGATCACAGCACCAACATTTGCGGCGCCGACAGTGACTGCACCGACAGTAACTGCGCCAACGATCACAGCGCCAACACTGACCACGACTGTTCCCAATCCAGTTGCGACGCAAAAAATAAAAATCAGCGGGATTGGTGGCGCACCACCGGGATGCGACCCGATCACGGGCAAGTGTCCATGACCAATGAGGAAAGTAAATGAAAGATTGGATGAAGGAAAATCCTGTGCTCGCCATTGGTGGCGCAATCATCATCGTATCGGTGCTCTGGCACTTCTTTTTCTAACCGGATGCTCGACGATAAAAAATGCCGCGATAGTGAGCAGCGCAGGTTTGGCAACTGCCGGTGTATCGAGTGCATTGGGTCTTGCGACTGTGCCGACAGCACTCGCGACTGGGGCAGCTGTCTTTGCAGCCAATGTTTATGTGGAAGCCGCGACGCCCCGTTCCTCTCTGACTACCGAAGGAGTAAGCACCATGTCGAATAATTGCGCGCCTGATAATTTTTGGACAGCTCTCGGAACCGTTGTTGAGATGGGCGGTATCTATTTAATACTTGCTTTTGTCGTTGTTCCATTGCTCGTCGGATGGATGGCGCCTGGTCCTCTGGAACGAAAAAAGAAGAAGTGAAATATCCGATGGTTGTTATTCGCTGGGAAGACACGATCCACGATGCTGGCTGGGATGAGGATATTAAACAATGCCCGGTGTTCTCATCCGTTGGTTGGCTGATCTCGGGCGACGAACAACCAATACGCATCGCTAACACCATCGCGGCTGATGGCACACCCGCTGGCATCTTGGCAGTACCAATTGGATGCTTAGTGGACGTGACCGCTGCGGAGGCTTATGAACACACAATCAAATCCCAAGACGATATTTGAAGTACCCGGCCTTAGTTGTTCAATTATGAAAATCCCCAAAAATACACTCACCCCTGGAAGTATTTTTCACAAAGAACTACTCGCTGCTAAAAACAAAGGAGAGGCGATCGACATCCTCTATCGTCGAGGATCTCAGCATGGCTGGTTCAGCGACATGCCCGATGGCCTCTTCGAGAAGCTTGAACAGTGGCGCTCACCTCAAAAGACGTCGGCGTAGCCGGCGAGCACTTCTTCGCCTTTCGAGCCCTCGAGCAAGGGTTCGATGTCAGTTTCCCCACCGGCGATAAATCCAAATTCGATCTCGTGGTTGGCAACGGAAGAGAACTGCTGCGAATTCAAATCAAAACGGCCAATACATTGGTCAAAGGTCGCTACAATTTCCAAATCACAGCAGCCCAGCAACGCCAGTATGCGTGTGATGATTTTGACATCCTCGTTTTAATCGTTTTGCCAGAAAGGTGCACATACATTATGCCGGCGAACATCGGCACACAGGTGCAGTCTATCGGTCTGGCAAAAAGAGACAACAACAATCGGTTTCCGTCGAAGTGGGATGTGTTTCTAGAGCGCTGGGACTATATATATATAGAGACCTCTGGTAACATGCGCGCCGCTGACGCGGGATGACTGAAAAAACGTGGCCCAAACCGTGGCCCAAACCGTGGCATCGATAGTCACCACATGTCAGCGGGTGTCATAGCCGAGCTCAAAAGGGGCAGATTGACGCGCACAAGTGGAAAAGAAGTGCCGAATTTGTTGGAAAATATGATGCGGGGTGGAGCAGTCTGGCAGCTCGTCGGGCTCATAACCCAGAAAGCACGATCCTAAGACGTTGTTTCTCAACGCAAAAAACAAAACCGTGGCACCAAACCGTGGCCCGACAGATGTCGTAAGTACTTATGACAAAAAGAGTCGTTAAGTGTCGCGAGTACTTACGACAGCAGAGAGTCTGATGAACTGTCGTAAGTGGCATCTAACGTAATGGACACCAAGGACAGCATTTCCTTGTTTTAAGAAACTTCTATGTTTTTAGAAACATGAAAGTTTTATGAAAACGAAGATTTGCTGTCCTTCCTGTCCACTCAGTACCCAAGGCTGCTCAATCCTGAGATCGCCTGGTGGACGTGGGCATCTTCAACATGGACATACTTCATCGTCGTCGCGATGCTCTGATGGCCTGCGAGCTTCGCCACGACCGGCAACGGTGTTCTGATGTCATTCACCATACTGGAAATGAAGGTGTGTCGCAGCCAATGAAAGGTGCCGCTTTCGAGCGATCTTGAAACCGAACGATTCTCGGCACACAGTTTCTGAGCTGCTCGATCACGCGCTTTTCGGAAACGGTCTGTCCAGGTGTCACGATGGACAGGCTCGAAAAAGGTCTTCCCACCTATGTCGTTGCGCTGCTGATCCCACAAAATTCGCTCACGGGCTTCTTTGGCCCCTTCGCTCAACGGAACGGTGCGTTCGAAGACTCCTTCGGCTTCTGTTTTCGGGGTGATCACTCGCATTTCGTCACGGCCGACGGCTGATCGTTCAGCCACGACCACTTCTCCACGTCGCAGTCCAACGTTGCCGGCGAAGCGAAAGGTGGCAGCGTTGTTTTCGTCGGCCGAATAGATCAGGTCGAGATCGAACGGGGTGAAAAAACCCATCTTTCGACGCACGATGGTGAGGCCGAATTTAGCATCTTGCAAAACAGAACGCCGGCAAATTCCATAGCTCACAGCCTGATTGAGCGCTGATGACAGGTATTGCCATTCATGCTTCACGGTGTTGGCTGATACCTCTTTCATTCGTTTGTTCTCGAACGATTTCCAAGCTGAAGACCAAGCGCTAGCTGCGCCATCAGCGATGATCAGTTTGCCGAACGAATTTCGGATCGGGCCATTTTCGCGGAATCGACTGCGCGCATCCGATGCGCTGCTCGGGTGACGTGCCACAAAGTCTTCGATGTAACCGTCTTGATCCTGGCCCCAATCGCCGGTCAAAAATTCCTCGAAGGTCGGGCCGACACAATCATTGTTTAAGGAAAGAACCATTGAGCTTGGCGCTTGCCCCTTGTTCGCGAGATCCTCTTGGAGATTAGCGGCCTTCAAAGCGGTCTTTGCATCGACCTCTGAGATGCGTCCCAGGGATTTTTTCTTGCGCTTGCCGTCAAGTCGATAACGCAATATCCACGACTGATGATGTTTTGCCAGTGATGCCATTATTCGTCCCTCTCCAATTTGATTTGAAGCAGCTCGAGCAACCCTTCGGGCATCGTTGATCGAGACACGTTGCCCTCAGATTGTCGCCACTTCTCGACCGTTGTTTTTTGAACGCGGCACATTTCTGCGACTTGAGCGCTCGTCAGTCGATGTTTTTTGATCAGACGCATTAGGCGTTTATTGGTGTTCATGGTCATCGCTCCTTGTTCATGCGAGAGGGTCTATCGTTTCTCCGATTGAGTTCTCGATGTGCGCTTTCAACTTCCTCGCCCACTGGTCGTAGTGTTGACCACCAGCAATGACGTAATCGTCGTGGTCGTGATCTTCGCGGTAATCGATCTGCGCTCGGTTGTCCAAGTCGCCTTGAAATAACTTGAGACACTCAAGGTCTACGAGCGTGGACTTCTTGATCTTTGCGTTGGCCCAATCGTGTAAGAACTGGATGTAGTCATCCCGAAGTGAATCGGGTGAAACTGACCAGGCACACTCAACCCAATTGCTCCACTCGCCGTACTTGTACTCGTCGTGCTTGCCGCCACTCAGTTTAAAATTAATTCCAAACGGTATTTTCATTTCTCTTCTCCTGTTCCAATAATGTAATTATAGCATACTTTGCTAGGGATAGCAAATGATGCTATATCTGAATCTGACAGAAAAACAGCTAGATGATTTGAAACATCTTCTCGATTGCGGCCTTGAGATCGTCGCGCCGAAACAGGCGCTTGCCCATAAAATAGGTGCTCGGAATTTGCGACTCATTGATTCTGCGATGAAATTGCCGAACGCTCACACCGCAATACGACGCGGCTTCTCGAATCGTCAAATAATCCTTGTTCATTTTTTATCGTCTGGGGGTGTGAACATAAAAACCCAAATGCGACCATCGTGCCTAATGATGAACTCGCCTTTCTCGTTCGTCACACACTCCGCATTGGGTTGTTCGCAAAGCGCAACGATCTGATCGTTGAATGCAGTCTCGATGTCACAATCCATTCGGCAGATCGTCGTTCAATTCGGGAAGGTGTGTTGGTTTCTTTTTCTTTTTTACGCTCGTAATGGTCGGTGAAAACACAGCGGCCGCTTCAAAGAACGCAGCCTCGCTCGAGATTAAAGACTCATCCAAGTGCTGAAGGTCTTTCGATGTGAGGCTCGGCGTTCCCTTTGCCCAGTCGGACCAATCGTTGGTCTCGGCATTGGTGAATGCCTTCCCCCCAGGCGTAACATAGGTGATGGTGTTGTTCTCTTTATCCATTCGGACAGGATCTGCAAAAGGCACGAGAGAAGGATTGAAAAGATGCTTCGAGCATCCGCGTGTTTGCGCGGTGTACGAGAGCTGTTTGTCGTGAAACTCGCAGCGCCAAGTGCCGTCATCTTTTGCGGTCACATGCGCGCAGGTTCGACAGTTGACAGAGGCAATTTTGGATCCGTGACAATGCTCGTTGAAGTTGCACCATCGGCAAATGTAGTAGTCAGCTTTATCACTGATCGGCGGTGGTGGTTTCTCAGAGAAGATGATCTCACGAGATTTTTCCATCAGAGCTTTGAATTTGGCAGGCTGGTATTCTGTGCGACAGCTGGTCAGATCTCGAGTTCCAGCCGTCGCAACAGTTAGATAGTGCCGTTTCTTTTTGGACAGACCCATGTAGACCTGGGCCTGTCCGAAATAAGTCTCGTCCCATTCCTCAAGCGTTTGCTTTTCCCCTACCTTTTCCTTTTTGCGTTTGAAGTCTCGGAATCGTTTCTCACTCACGCATTTGTGTTCCCAGATGTGCCACGTTAATGGCGCTTGCAAGATTCCAAGAATCATGCCATCGACAGAAATTCCAAAATGGCCACCGAAGTCGGAGTAGCTGATCTGCCGTTCTTTTTCGTCGCGCGTGTAGAGGTCGACGCCGGGGATCTGTTTCAGAATGCCTGCAACTTTGTCTTCGCTGTAATGACCGTCGTCGAAGTTCAAATAAGTCTTCGGCTTGAATGTGCTAGGGGCCACCCAGTGAAATTCATAAAACAGCTGTCTGGAACATGGTGCGCCGATGCGACTTCCGCCCAGGTGAGAGCGTGGTGATTGCTGGTGAGAACGTGCAACAACCGCAAAAAATTCATCGAGGGTGGGGTCTTCGACAACTTTTGATAGATCTACCAATCTTTTACCCTCACTGGAATGACTGTGCGCCCAGACACTCGACAGCGCCGCTTAGGGCACTCGACCAAGGATCCCTTTTTCTTGAGACCATTCACGCGCCCGGAGACGGTGTTGATTTCGAGCCGCAAGGCGCGCGAGATTTCCTTCAGAGTCCAGTCGGACGGTGCCGGCGTCAGATCACGCATAAACAGAACGATTAAATTTTCTTGCGACATTTTCTTGCCGCTGTTTTTAATCTCGGCATAAGCTTCAGCGCTGCTTGATTTTCTCATCGTGGTTCGCTCGCTTGGGTTTCATCCAGATGTTTGAACTGTTGGGAAATAGCGAAGTCCGACAACAGTTGCCGCATGTCGTTAAGTTCCTCAGCAAACGACAAGATCGCAGACACTTGCAGACCAATTTCGATCGCATCACCATCGAGAGCCGCTTCAATCTCGGCGAGCGAATCTTCGAATCGACTGCGCACGCGATAAAATTGATAGAGCGTTGATCGGGGATCAAGCACGGAAACGATCCGCGATCGATTCAATGACCGCAAAGGCGACGAGCGGTGCGCCGACCAACAACAAGCACCAGCAAATGAACATAAGGCCGTCGATCATGTTTCCCAAGGGCGGTTGTTGCCGCCATTCGACTTAGGCTTAGGAGGTGTTGCAACCCCTTTGCTGATGCGAAAGGAGAGCACCTTGTTGCGGTCAGAAAAACCTTCTTTGCCCTCTTCTATGGCCAGCTTGATGTCCAAAGGAATGCCGTGCAATTCCTCGGAATCTTTCGGTTTAACCACTTTGCAAGATTCAGCTAACCGGGCAAGATCTCGTAGCGCGCGAGTTCGTACAGCTTCATCCGGGTGACTATTGTTTACGTGATACCACACCCGGCGACCGATAAATTGTCCGAGACCGCCATCGTCGTTAATTTCAAACGTAAACGACAAATATTTATTGCCGCTATTACTTAAACGATCTTCGCTCTCGATAATCTCGGCCGTGTACCAGCCGTCTGGCATCGGCTCGAAAGCTGGTGTTGTTTCGGATTCTTCAAAATTTATGTTGCTTAGATCAACCATTACATTCTCCTATGCCGCCTTTGCGACTTTTGTTGGGGTTGCGGGGGTTCCAAGAATCTTCTGACGAATTTTCGAGAAGTCGGGTTCCTCGAACATTTCGAGCTTTCCGCTGCGATCTTTCGCGGTGTATTGCGCATCAGGTCCAGTCTGCAACCAACGATTGAGATCACCTTGATCATCGGGCACAACGCGGAGCGCCATGACCAGATCGAACAGGTAGGGCAGCTGCAATCCGAGTTGGCGTCCTGGCATCGATGGGGAAAAAATGAAGCGACCGCCTTCATCTTGGACACGATCCTGTTTGGCAGTCACGATCACGTCGTACCCGTCGAGATCTCGAAAGGCTTTCAGGATGCCCATCATTTTTATATTTAGTTCACCATAAGCCTTTCGCGGATCCTTAGTTGCCGAGAGCTCATTCGACAGGACAATCTCGGCGATCTCGGAGATGGAATCGAGGCAGACGGTTGCGAAATCTTTGGTTGCTTCGAGATGGTCTAAAACGGAACTGATGTCTGAGATTGTTTTTGTTTCGACAATCTTAATATCTGCCTTCGTTTCTCTGATGGAGAGCAACCCGGCCTCGGCGGACACCAACAGTGTTGGTTCTTTCCCTGTTGTGCATAAGGCTGTTTTTCCGGCGCCTGCTGGACCGTGAACCACGGCCTTGATGCCTTGATTGAGCGCGACTGCGCTCGGGGATTTGAAATCGATTGCCATAAGTTTTCTCCTTTTGCAATTCTCCGATGTGGGCGTAAAGCTCATAAATGTGCTCGTTCATTCGGGTAATCTCGCGCTTTAAGTGAAGCACTAATTCGTTAGCTGGCATCGTCGCTTCTTGAAATTCACTTTTTGAATAAAAAAAATCACCCACCCCAGAAGAGCGAGTCAAAGGTTCTTTCTCGGGCGTTTTCATTCGCGCCGACGCGACATTGTTCGGGCACGCACACGCTTGGACAATTGAGAAAAAGCAGCGATGTGGCCAGGATCGAACCAACGTCGCATGCAAACCGCCGTGCCGAGGTAAATGATGTCGGAACGGTCATAATGAACTTTATAGTCATCGAGTGAGTCTGTGTCTCTTCGAACCCGCAAATGAAAATACCTTGACTCGTTTTTCCTGATTTCTTTGTCCGTCAAAAGATCCCAATTTGAAGACCAATCGGTGCCGTGGTCATTAAAATAAAATCCGGCCTCGAAATTCCATGTCCGTGTGTCGCCTGTCCCGGAATTGACGAGGAACATGCAAAAATCGCCGCGTCGCGGCCAAATGTCTGTCGATACTCCGAGCATGTCGCCACTTTGCACCACCGGGTCGTGGTGGTCGGTTGTCACCTGTAATGAAAATTCGGGGGCACCGGGTACTGGTTCGTTGCCATCATCGAACATCGTCCAAATCATGCTAGCTCTGGCGGTTTTGTCTAAGGCCCATGCCTCGGTCAGTTCTGTGAATCGAAAAACGTCAATCACCTTGTCTTTACGATTGATGTCTCGTGTGTAATTGTGGTTCGCGAGTTGCTCGAGCTCGTGGAATTCGAAAACCGGCGTCTGGATGGTGATTTCATGCTCGGCACCTGGTTCGGAATCAACCAGGCGAAGGGGTGATCGCTTCTCGATTTCTTCGCCCAGGCGCTCGCCAAACATCAAATAGCCGCTCGAGAGACCAGAGAGGGAAGCGATCTTTGCGGCGTTCTCGGTGGTGATCTTTCCGGTACGCGGCCACTCTTGCACAGTTCGGTTGCTGACATCGCACAAGTAAGCAATGTCGGTGATGGTTATCCCCTTTGCGATGATCGTTTCGATCGCTTCCGCCAGCCGAGCCGCTGTTTGCACTTGCCCGACCTCAAGCGAATCCAAAGATTCGCGCAGATCAGTTTCCAAGCGCTTAACAAGAGCCTTTCGTTCAGTGTTCGGCATCATTCCATCCCCGTAGATGTAATTTTTTGCCATTTTGAATCCTTTAGGGGTGAGGTGTGGGGTGGTTGGCGTGGTGTTGTCAACGCGAAGTGTAAACGTGTAATATACGGCGCATCGGGCGAATTATTGATCTGAAGCATCGTAAATGTCAACAACTAACGAACCTTTAATTCAAGCAATCGCATATTTGGGTGGCGTTAAGGCGACTGCCGACCACTTCGGGTTAGGGCGCCAAGCCGTCTGGACCTGGAAAAAACGCGGTATTCCGCCGAAACATGTGCTCACCTTAGTTGAACTGGTGGATCATCAGGTGAGCGCTGAAGAACTTCGCCCGGATATTTTCACCCTCGAACATGCCGTGGTCGCCGGCGTTAAACGCGACTGAATCCTCCTTCTCATTACCGGGGCTTCGGCCCCGGATTTTTTTATGGATAACAAAACCTATTTGGTGGTTGCGGTGACGCTGATTTTTCTTTTGGGGGTGATGGTGATCGTGTCGTGAAAGATCCAATGGCAGAAATTCTGAACCGTCTGGATGGGGTTCGGAAAACAGGACACCCATCAAGATGGACTGCAAAGTGTCCAGCGCACAACGATCGTCGGCCGTCACTTGCAATTACCGAAAGTCACGACGGCGCCGTGCTCTTGCATTGCTTCGCAGGCTGCGGCGCTGCTGACATCGTCGGCGCTGTTGGTCTACAACTAAGTGATCTTTTCCCGTCCGACGAAAAAATACACCGTCGCCGGTACGAGACGAAGCCGAGAATAGATTATCGAGCGCTGTGCCTTCTTATTAAACATGAGTTGACGGTCCTTGAAGTTGCTGCCGAAACACTGGCGGAAGGCAACCCAATTTCCAAAGAAGACCTCGCGAGCATTCAAAGAGCTCGCCGTCATCTTCGAAGGCTTCACGATGCCTGACGAATTGTTCGATGAATTCGGCGCGCCGACTGCCGTGCTGATGACGAAAGCATGGACAGATTACGACGCCAGGAAACCACCATTTGTCATTCTCGACTGGGGCGTTGATCGCTTCACCGGCGAAGCGCCAGACATCGAGTGGCTTGTCGAAGGTGTGCTGCCGACGCGCACCCCTGGCATGCTGTGTTCTCTCGGCGGTGTCGGGAAGAGCTTTTTAATGCTCGACCTTTGCGTGCGTCTAGCGACGAAACCAGGAATGGCGCCATCTTTCGCGCTTGGCGGACAGATCAAGCGTCGCGGCCGCGTTGTGATGATCACGGCCGAAGATTCGGCCAATGCACTACACCGGCGCATGGATCAGATCATGCGCGAATCGGAGAAGGAGAAGCTTCGAGACTGGTTGTATCTGGTCCCGTTGGCTGACCACGAGGGCGAAAAATCTCTCCTGGCAAATCGAGGCGGCGAGTATGTGATGACGGCCGTCTGGGACTCGCTTGTCGAGCAGGTCATCGAGCTTTCTGAAGTTGCCGGCGGCATCGATCTACTCGTGTTGGATCCCTTGCAAGCTATGGTCATGGCGGACATCAATTCGGACCCCGCAGCGGCAGCGGCATTCTGGTCGGCGATCTCGGGCTTGTGCGCACGCGCGAAGTGCTCGGTGCTCGTCACGCACCACATGAACAAAGCATCCATCGGCGGTGTCGATGGCCCAATGGGGGCGCGGGAATCCATCCGAGGCACCACGTCGCTCGTAGATTCGGCGCGCTGGGTTTTTGCGCTGTGGTTGCCAACACGCGAAGAACGAGAAGCAGCCGAAGCAGCACTCGGCGAAAGCATCGACCCGCTCGGCATGGTGTTCGGCGCTGTCGTGAAGAGCAATGACATCGGAATGACCGAGCAGCGCGTATTTCTGCGCGACCCGGTGTCGGGGCTGTTGATGGATGCAACCGAACAAGTCGGCGAAGCAATCGACGCCAATAAACGGCTGTCATCAGAGCAGATCGGCACGGTCTTCGACGAAGTGGATAGGCGCGTGATCCGCGAAGATCCATTCTCAGGGCACCCGGCAGGCCGGGATCGATACCTCGGAAACTTCCTCGTGCGGGAGTTTCGGATCGACAAGAAAGCAGCGCACCAATATGTCCGCGACTGGCTCACTCGAGGCTTTCTTGAGCGCTATCCGCATCCTCAGATCCAACGTGCTCAGGGGGTTCGATCAACCTCTGATGTTCGCATGAAGTAGACACGAAATATGGCTCTTACTTCACATTTACTTCATAGCTACTTCATACGGAAACCGAGTGATGAAGAAGTAACGTATAGAAACGTTACTTCTTCATCATACGCGAGGGTTTCTTTTTCTTCTTCATGCGCGACTTCACAATGCCGTTGAAGATTAACGAGGTCGGAAATCGTTACGGCAAGCTCTTCGTTGCTGAAGAGGCTGAGTCGGAGAAGGGTGCTTGCTGGCGCTGCAAATGCGATTGCGGTCGCGAACGTATCGTCCGTGGCGTTGACCTTCGAAATAAGAAGGTAAGAAGCTGCGTGCCGTGTTCGAAACATGCAGCACTGGTCAATCGTGCCGGCATCGCACCGTGCGAACGAGGTTGCGAAAGCCTCGGCAGTTGCCGCGCTTTGGAGCTTGCGTGTGAGCTTTACGCAAGATGGGTGCGTAGCGGCGGTCGTGTGATGCCTGATCCGATGAAGTTTCCGCCGACGCGCGAGATCTTCAACGAGGTTATGGCCAGCAATGGTTAATTCCCGAACGAAGGGCCGAGCCGGTGAGCAAGAGGTCGCGCGCATTCTGCGCGAAGAGCTTCGACTCGACATTCGGCGGAATTGGGAAGCCCAATCTGCTGTCTCCGGACAGTTCGATCTCATCGGCGTACCAGGGTGGGCTATCGAAGTGAAGAGGGCGAAGGTGCTGCGGCTAAAAGAGTGGTGGCAGCAGGCAGCACTTCAAGCCTGTGGTGCCAAAATGCGTCCTGTATTGATTTTTCGTCAAGATAGGTGCCCATGGTCAGCTATGTTAAGCATCGTTGATCTGAGGCCAGATCTGGGCGATCATCGTCAATGCACGATGAGTCTCGAATCGTGGTGCAAATTGGTTCGTCTTGAGCTCGATGGCGCGATTGAGTCTTGAGCATTTCAAGCTGCTGACGGCTCGGTCACCAGCGCTCGAGGTAGGTACTGGTGGCACGCCTGATATAACTTTCCAAGAGCTCAGTGATGTCCTGGCGAAAGTGTCAAGTATCTGCAGAATTTATGCGCGGTGGCATTTTGCAATGGACATGTCATTGGGCACTCGGTTTCGGCGAGCGTTGCTGGTTAAGGTCTTGACAAGTCGCGAAGCTGGCGAGATCAAGGCGCCTGCAGCGCGTTGGATTGATCACATTGAGCTTGCGTTATTGATCCATAAACGTGGCGAGGACTTGACAAAATTCCAAAAGGCGAGAGAAGTGAAGCAGCGTTGGTGGCGCAAGAGGAATGACAGAATGTTACGTCTTGTGCAGTCGATCGTTGATGAGTTGGATTTCGAAATACGAAGAGCCATCAGCGAGTGGAACGAGAACGTCTTAATCATAGAGGTGTAGAATTAAACTCACGGAATCGCTCGCGCCGGCACATGCCGGCGTTTCTTTTTTTAACCTACCGTTAGCGGCACGGCGCATCGACTGCAAGCATAGTTAAAGGCGCAGCACTTGCCGGCAAACGGATCAGGTTAAAATCAATGAGGAATTGATTTGAAGCATCTTGAAGAAGTGGGGCAGGGCTACTGGTCCCATTTAGCTCGGGCCTGGATGTTGGCTGTGCAGGTGGTTGTCTTGCTGGTGATCCTGCCGCCGGTGCTGATCGTTCATGGCATGGCGCCAGGGCTGTGGACTAATGTTGCTTCTGATCGTCTCGAAGCTGCGCGCCGGGTTATTGATGCGGGTCGTAATCGAGCCTGAAAAGAGAATCAAAGGTGCTCTCGCACCTTTGATTTTTGAGGTCGCCGGTCCAAAAGTCCCACAAATGGTCTACTTCGCATAATCTTCATTATGTAAAATTGTTACGTAAGTGTTTGATTTTGCTCGGAAAGTCGCCATAATATACCCCCCTGGCACGATTCCCCCACCTTTTCGGATGGGCCCAGGGCACACAAACTGATCATTTTTGGCTCGTCTGTGGGCGAGCCCCCCACCCCCCCTTTTTTTTCAGGACAAGGGCTAGATGTCTACGTCTCAATCCGGGGGGTAATTTTAGATACATTAGAAACAGCTAATATTGAGAAAATGGCGAAAACAAAGGGAAAACGAGCTGCGGCCAAGGTGAAAAAGGTAATGCGCGAATACAAGTCGGGGAAATTGCGCAGTGGTTCGAAGCGCGGAAAGCGCGTCAAAAGCCGCAAACAAGCTGTTGCAATAGCGATGTCTGAGTCTCGACGCGGGAAGAAGTATTAATGCCTGTCAACACCGAAAAGCAAGCGAAATTCATCGAACAATTTGTGCTGCACGGCAACGCCACCAGGGCTGCAATCGAGGCCGGGTTCAGCTCCAAAACGGCTGAACAAAAAGGCTACGAGTTGAAGACCCGATTTGTCAACGAAATAACTGTTGCGACTCGCAAAGCGATCATTGATGGCGTTCCTTCAGCGCTGGCGCAATTAAAAACACTTTCGCTCGAGGCGGAATCTGAGAGCGTGCGACTTCAAGCTTGCAAAGACGTGCTCGATCGAGCTGGTCTGAAGCCGACTGATCGCATCGAAAACGTCACGATTGAAAAAAGCACCGATGAGCTTCGTCGAGAGCTCGATTCTCTGATGGCTATGGAAGAGGGTTTTAGTGATGAAGACGATGAGATCCCGGCACAGCTGAACTGATGGACGAGCGTTCGCTGCTTGCGCGCAAGGTTGACCTGTTAAAACAGCTGAATGATCGCGAGCGTTTCAATCAATTAGCGCTTTTCGATCCGTACCCGTATCAGAAGCGGTTTCTTGATTCCTCGAAGATTTGCAACCAAGTGTTGTTGATGGCTGGCAACCGCATCGGCAAATCGATGTGTGGTTCACGTTATGTGGCGATGGTGGCGACGGGTCTCTATCCCAAGTGGTTTCGAGGGCGCACATTTAAAAAGCCGGCGACGATCTGGGTTGGTGGTGTTTCTCTCGAGACGGTGAGAGATATTTGTCAGGCCGAGCTTTTGGGTGCGCCTGGGGATCCTGATGCGCAAGGCAGTGGTGCATTGCCGAGAGATTTAATCATCAAGAGCGAGCGCAAGCCGGGTGTGCCGAATGCGGTTGCGAATGTGAATGTGCGTCATATCTCGGGCGGCACCAGTCAGATATTTTTTAAGTCTTACGACTCGATGGACAAGTGGTATGGCAGGAGTGTCGATCTCGTTTGGTTGGACGAAGAGCCCGAGCGTGATCTGTACTCGCAGGCGATGACTAGAACGCTCGACCGACGCGGATTGGTAATGATGACGTTCACGCCGGAGCGTGGCATCACCGAGACTGTTGCGAGTTTTATGAACAATCTGCAAGCGGGTCAGAGTATGACCAATGCGGGTTGGGATGATGCCAGCGAGGATGTGAGAACGGTTGTTCACAAGCATCGCGGTCATTTAACGCATCAGATGATGGATCAGATTCTGAGCGCTTATGCGCCGCATGAGCGAGAGATGCGAAGAAACGGCAGGCCGAGCATCGGAACGGGTTTGGTTTTTCCGGTTCACGAGTCAAAGCTGATGGTTGAACCGTTTGAGATTCCAGAAGATTGGCCGCGCATTGGGGGGCTGGACCTCGGTTGGTCGCACCCGACAGCATATGTTCAAGCGGCTTTTGATCCTGATGCAGAAGAATCGACCGTATACATCATCGATTGTTACCGTCAGAGCAAAGCGCCGCCGCATGTGCATGCTGCTGCGCTTAAAAGCCGTGGCGACGTGCCGATTGCGTGGCCGCATGACGGGCACCGGCGTGACAGTATGGGAAACCCCGGTTTGGCGGATCAGTACCGATCGTTAGGTTTGAACATGCTGCCGATGCATTTTGAGAATCCGCCGGCGTTGGGAGAGAAGAAGGGTGGCAACAATGTGCAGCAGGGTATTCAGCATATGGTGCAGGCGATGGAGCAAGACCGCTTCAAGGTCTTCAACACGCTCACCGATTGGTGGGAAGAATTTAGGAGCTATCACTACAAGGACTCTAAAGTGGTAGCAATACGCGATGATTTGATGTCCGCGACTCGATATGCGGTGATGAGCGAACGATATGCGATGCCTAAGAACGCGGATGGTGTTTGGCAGCGCGAGCTTGATTACCCGGATTATGGAATTGTTTGATGGCGAATGGGTTACTCGACGAACTCTATACGTATAGAAAACTTATAGAAGAGCAAGAGCGCCGCAATCCGTTATTTGGTCTTCAGCGGGAAGAGCCGCAACCCCCGCAACATCAGGCAGTACCGGCAAAAACGACGGCCGAGAACCTTTTACAGCGCGTTACAAACATTTATCCGCGCACAATGTCCCACATTGCGGGTGGCGCGTCGTTGTTGGGCCCAGCGCCAGATCGTTCGGTGGTTCCGAAGCGTGGTGTGCCGGTGCCGCCGTTTTATGATGCAGGCAGAACGGTTTTAAGAAACATCGCGGGTTTGTTGGGCATTGCTGGTGCTGGTGTTTCTGGGCCGGTGCAGGCGTTGATTGAAGAGCCAATTTCCAAGCAACTTCAGCTGGAAGCCAATTTAAGCAGGGAACACGGTGATCTTGCTGCGATGGCGGCAACCGGCCTTCTTCCCTTCGCAATGGGGACGAAAGTGAGGAGTCTCGCCCGTGGTCGGGCACCGTCGCTTGCGGAGCGAATGGTAGCGCCTGATCCCGAAGGGGATTTACGCCGCAAGCTGAGTAGAAAAGACGAGATCGGTGCGCCACAACAACGCATCGTGCTCGAAGCAAACGGCGATCGCATGGTGGTTGGCGACATCACCTTTGATGATTGGGCTGAACGTGTCAATTCAATGAATGCGAATGACATTGCCGATTATCGAAAGTGGTACAAGGTAGCGAGCCAAGAATTTAGGAATGTATTTGGAGAGAAGGAAGGCGATAAATATCTGTTGGGTTGGTTGCTTGGCAACCAGAACGAAAGCCCAGCCGGCGCACTTCGCAACCTTTTAAGGGCAGAAGAAAAGTATCGCGGTATTCATCAACCCAGGACAGCGGGTTTGGGTGAGGAAAAGATCATACAAGCGTTAGGCGATGATCCCATTACATCGGGAGCAGCTGCCAAGCTATTCGACTTTGTTGATTCTGCTGAAGGCAGAAGATTAAGAACCTTCATGGGTGACAACCCGCGCGGTGGTAGCCCTGCGGTAATGGACGTTCACTCATCCCGTGATGTGGGTTTAGTTGATGAAACATTTCACACTTGGCTGAAAAAGAAATTTGGCGATCAGGCTGATCAGGTCAAGATCGATGTGAAGTCGGGTGTATCAGAAACGCAGTACGAGCGTGGTTCAGAAAAAATGAACCTCTTTGCTGAAGAGGCAAACCGTGTTGGCTTTTTGGGTGGTGATTGGACACCAGCTGAAATACAAGCGGTTGGCTGGAAGTACATGGGCGACAAGGTTGGTGGTGGCGTACAAACCATACCGGAAGCGATACAGAGTAATCTGCGCCGTATTTCGAGTGAGCTGTCTTTTGCGGTTGGTTCACCGCTTGATCAAGCCTTCGGTCAAACGTTTCGCAACATGCCCTATAACGATCAACGTTGGTTGACTGATCACGTTTATCGAAGCACGTTACCGGGGTTAATGGACGCGGTAGGTGTTCGCGGTGTAGCCAATATGGCCGGCGGCAAATATGGCGGTGTAACACCACCTAGCATTCAGTTAGATGCGTTAGCTTCTCCAGAGCGTGCTGCCGACATGGCAGATACTATCGGTTTTGTTTTTCAACAAGACGAGGTGATTAGAGCGCGACCATTGGGTGGCGGAGATACCGTTTCGTTGAATGTGACGTTGCAAGGGAATCCGACATTTAATCAGGCGATGCAGTTCGCTGATGGCATCTCACAAACTCTCGATATGGGAACTTGGGGTGGTCGAATGATGGGGCCACCCACTCGTAAACAGGGATTACTGGTGCCAGATGTGACTGCCCCAGGTTTTTACTATATGCCCGAAACGAAGACGATTACCTTTTTCCTTAATCGTCAACCTCGAATTACGACAACTGGCAAGGTTTCTAAGGTCACAGAAGGAACAGGTGCCTTATCGAACCGTATTCAGTCAGACATAGATCGGGTGTTACAGACGATCGGTAAGAAGTATAATCTTCGGAGTAATTTTAAGATTTTCAACTCAGAGGCTGCATGGCATGGCGAAGAAGGACACTGGGCAAAAGGCGGTCGAGGAGAGGTTTACAAGCGGGGGTTGGGCGAAAGAGGACGATCCGATTTACAAGCAGGGTTGGACAATAGCGCCCAACATGTCGGGCAGACAACGCGCGAAGGAATCCAAATCCTCGAATCAGGGAATGCTCCCCGTTACAGACAGAGGCCGATAAAAGGCCCAAGACAGTTCTCACCAATCGACGAAAAAACCGGCCTCTTGGCCGGTTTTTTAATGCCGAAATAAAATATGGCTAAAACAGAAAAAATGACAGAGGATGATCTCGTCTCACGAGTGCGGCGAGAACTGACCGACGCTATAGGCTATGACGATGAGGTGAGCTCGCAGCGCGAAGCGGCGATGGATGCTTACTTCTCCGAACCCTATGGCAATGAGCAGCCGCATAGAAGCAGTTTTGTTTCGAGCGATGTGATGGACACTATTGAGTTTATACGTCCATCCTTGATGAGAGTATTTGCGAGTGGCGATAATGTTGTGTCATTTAATCCGCAAGATCCGACCGATGTTGATGGGGCAAAGCAGGCGACCGATTATGTCAATTACGTTTTTATGCGGGACAATCCTGGTTGGGAGATTTTAGACTCCTGGTTCGCTGATGCACTGCTTTTAAAAAACGGATTCGTCAAGTGTTGGTGGGATCAAACAGAAGAATATAAACGCGAAGAATATTCGCGTTTAACTGACATCGAATTCGAGGGCTTAATCTCACAAACAGATATTGAAGTCGTTGAACATTCTGAAGGTCCGCATGATTTTGGCGGGGAAGACATAAACGTTCACGATGTCGTTATTCATCGACTGAACTCAATCGGTCGTATTCGTATTGAAAATGTTCCGCCTGATGAATTTTTAATTTCACGGCGAGCGAAAACAATCCAAGAGAGTCCTTATTGCGTTCATCGTGTGCAAAAAACCCTTAGCGATATTCGAGAAATGGGTTTTGATGTGGATCCCGAAGACATTCGCGGTGGTTCTTATGATGCGGATGAATGGTCGGGTGAACGTGCCGCGCGTTATCGATTTGACCAGGCTGGAGACGTTGGTTATTGGTCGGAGCCTGACCAAAGCTCAGATGATCCATCGATGTGGCTTTACTGGCTGCACGAGCACTATGTGCGTGCTGATTACGATAATGATGGTATTGCCGAGCTGCGTCGTGTTCTGATGGTTGGTGATTACGTCTTAGAAAATGACGAAGTCGATACCATTCCTTTTGTGACGTTGACGCCGATCAAGATCCCGCACCGGCTAATAGGCATGAGTGTTGCTGACACGATCAGATCGCTTCAATTGATCAAGACGACATTGATGCGCAACATGCTCGACAACGTCTACGGGCAGAATTATTCGCGCATGATGGTGGTCGAAGGTGCGGCTAACATTGACGATGTGATTAGTCAGCGCCAGGGTGGTTTGATTCGCGTCAAAACACCGAACGCCGTGACGCCTTTGCAAACGCCGCAGCTTTCTCCGCAGACATTTCAATTTCTCGAGTATTTGAATCATGTGCAGGAATCTCGCACGGGTGTCAGCAAGATGTCGCAAGGGCTCGATGAAAATGCATTAACGTCACACACGACGGCAACAGCGGTTAATGCGGTCATGACGGCTGCACAGTCTCGGCTCGAGTTAATTGCACGTCGTTTTGCCGAGACTGGTGTGAAAGATTTGATGCAAATGATATTTATGTTAGCGCAGAAAAATCAAGATAAAGAGCGCGTAGTGCGTTTGCGCAATGAGTGGATTCCCGTACGCCCGGATCAGTGGGCAGACAAGATGGATTGCACGGTGGCAACCGGAATTGGAAATGGAAACCGGGATCAACAGATGATGCATTTGTCGCAAATGTTGCAATTTGCCTCACAGGCAATGGCCGGTGGTCTGTCGATTGTGAGCGAAAAGAATCTGTACAACATGGGTGCAGCGCTTGTTAAGAACATGGGCTTCTTGAACGTGCATGATTTCTTGACCGATCCAGACCAACAGCAGCAGAAAGGTCCATCGCCGGAACAGCAGATGGCGCAGCAGGAAATGGCACTCAAGCAGAAAGAGTTAGAAATTAAAGCCGCAGACGTTGCCATCAAGCAGCAGAAGATTCAACAAGACGCCGCGGAGGCGCAGGTTGATGCGCAGCTTAAAGCAGCCGAGTTGCAACTCGAATCAGAGCAGAATAGAGCTGTTGCGATTGGCCCGACTTAATGGATCGACTAGAACACGCAAAAGCAATTTTAGAAGATGCCCTTTTTGTCGAGGCGTTCGAGACAGTTAGAAAAGAATTATTGCAGCGCTGGGAGCATTCCAGTGCTGATGAAATTGATGCACGCGAGTCGATTTGGCTCGCTTTGCAAATCCTTCAAAAGCTTCGCCTTCACATCGAGTCAGTGATGACTACCGCTGAGATGGCTAGGGTGAGGGATTCGCAGTCACCGTTCATTTAACTACGGAGTTTTACAAATGGCCGACACGCAACCCGCACCGGCTGAAAGTGGCGCCGAAAGCGCTGCTCCGCAAATACCGCAGGACGGCAGTATAGATTCTGCGGCGCAGGCTTTTTTGGGAATGTTGGAACCTCAAGAAGAGGATACCCGACGCCCCGAAGAAACTGCACAAGCCGACACTGATGAAAGTGTCGAAGCATCGGAACCAGAAGAAGTAGAAGCTGAAGGCGAACAGCTGGAAGCTGAAGCAACTCATGATGACGATGAAGACGGACAAGAGTACGAAATTGAAAGTGATGATGAGGAACCGCCAGTCTACGCCGTCAAAGTTGACGGTGAAGAGATTGAGGTCAGTCTCGATGAGCTTCTCAAAGGTTACTCCCGGCATAGCGCGTTTACTCAAAAGACGCAACAGCTCGCTGACCAACGCCGCGAATTTGAGACAGAGCAGCAAAGAATGTCTCAAGAACTTGCACAGATTCAGCACGAGCGACAGCAATACGTTGATGCTTTGCAGCATGTAATCGCGCAAACATCAAACGGCCTTGAACAGTATACCCAAGTGAATTGGGAACAGTTAAAGGCAGAGGATCCAATCGAATACGTTACGAAAAAGGAAGAATTTCGAGAACATCAAGAAAAATTGCATGCTTATCAGCAGCAGCAGGCGCACGCTGTGCAGCAGCAGGAATCGGACTACGCCAGGGCGCGACAGGAAATGCTTGTTAAGGAAAACGAGCAAATGTCACAAAAGATCCCCGAATGGAATGAACCCGAAAAACGTGCTGATATTGCCGGAAAGCTGTCTGAGTATGCGAAAAGCCAAGGCTTTATTGATGAAGAGATTCGAGACTTAATCGACCATCGTTCATTGGTTGTATTGAAAAAGGCGATGGAGTACGACGCCATCATGTCTTCGGACTTGAAGGCAAAAAAGGTTAAGGGAAAACCTCGTGTCATTCGGTCGGGTCAAGGTGTAGCGCGAAAGGCAAGCGGCCAGAAGCGTCAGCGTTCCAAACACGCAACTCTAAAAAAATCCGGCAACGTCCGTGACGCTGCTGCGGTTTTTGAGGAAATGATGCAATAAGCAGGGAGCGTATAGCTAATGGCAATTCCTACCAACACGAGACTCACATATTCGACGGCAGATGGAGACCTTCGCGGTGTGGGCCAGAGAGAAGACCTCTCAAACGTGATTTATGATATTTCACCTACTGAAACACCCTTCATGAGTGGAGCGGGTCGTGGTTCGGCCACTGACACGTTGCACGAGTGGCAGACCGATGCGTTGGCCAGCGCGGCGGCAAATCGACAGATTGAAGGCGATGATGCAAGCGCCGATCTGGCGAGTGAAACTACCCGTCTGGGCAATTACACGCAGATCTCAAGAAAGGTGGTGTTTACTTCAGGTTCCGCGCAGGCTACTGACTTTGCCGGTCAGCGTTCTGCGCATGCGTATCAACTGGCTATGTAATTTGGCCCGTCGCGTAGAAATACGCGAATGTAAATTCCGTGAATTGCGGGAACCCCGCCTAAAGGGGAATCCGCAGCGAAGCGCATCAGGAATGATGTGAACGTTCAACGACTAGGTCATGGAGTCCAGACCGGACAGTAAAGACCCACGAGCGCGGAACACCCGTCAGGGTGAAGAGATAGTCTGAACTTGCGGTATGGAAAACCGTAAGAGGCGAGAGATAAAGAACTTTCGCGATAACATATTGAAAGCCTCGAAAGAGTTGAAACGCGACATGGAATCGATGTTGCTCGATAACACAGCGAAGTCGGCTGGTAAGGGTGCAGGTGGTGGCGACACAGCCGCTGCCCGTGCAAGCGGTGGCATTTGCACTTGGTTTTCCACAAACACTGACCACGGAAGTGGCGGCAGTGTTGGCGGAGCCGGAGCGGCCGCAACCGATGGTACTCAGCGGACTTTGACCGAAACGATTTGCAAAACGGTCATCAAAGAGTGTTTCGACAGTGGTGGTGAGCCCGATCTAATTCTGTGCGGATCAGCTCAAAAGCAAGTGATTTCAGGGTTCGCATCTAGTTCTTCAGCTGGATACCCCGTCAGCCAAATTTACAATTCAGCTGGTGGGCAGAGTCCTGCAACGATGGTCGCAGCGATTGATATTTACGTTAACTAATGGCGTCACTGCTAAGTAATTAGCAGCAGTAAATTGGGTGAAAACGGTGAACATCCCAAGTGGACAACACCGTGCCAAGTCGCGAAAGCGGAAGGTGTAGAGACTATCCGAAAGGAGTAGGGGTTAAGTAACCCCGAAGCGCCCAACCCCATTTTATGGGTGAAGATATAGTCCGACCTGTGTGGCAACACACAGCAGCTTAATAGCGGGTTAAGGCTAACGACCTTAACTGAACAATGTGCAGCGATTTCGGCACTTTTAAGATAGCGCCGGATCGTTTTATTCGATCAAGCGGCCGTGATGTATTCTTCCTCGACATGGAATTTTGGTCGGTAAATTATTTACGTAATTTCTCCGAAAGTCCGCTAGCACGGACCGGGGATTCCGACAAAACTATGTTGCTGGCGGAATATGTTCTAGTGGCAAAAAATGAAAAGGCAAGTGGATGGGCGGCTGACATCTCTTAATTTTTCTAACCGAGTTAGGGGGGGCTTCGGCCCCCCTTTCTCTAAAAAAGGAGAGCGCCTTTCGGGGCGTTTTTTTATGGCGAGTAAAAAAGAGAAAGACAAAAGGTCATTTGATAAGCTGGTTAAAAAACTCGAAAAGAGCGCCGAAGCTGCGCGCAAAGAGCGAGCGGAAAAGACCATGTGGAAAAACCCTGGCGCTCGAGATCCAGGGAACCTTAAGAAATTTTACGTATGAAGCGACATCTTTTCGATGTGATGCCGGAAAGGCATACCGAATTCATTGAAGAGCCTGACGGCACTGTTTCGTTCACTACGCATCAAGATGCCCAGGCGATCGTCGATGACAACAAGCGCAAGGCGAATGCTTTCGGAGATAAAAAGACACCCGGAAAAATGGGTGAATTTCACCACGCCGCGTCAATCCCTTTTACCATCTGGGAAGAGTGGCTCAAAGAAACAAACGGGGCAATCGCGAAAGACAGCAATCTTCTGCGCAAGTACCTCAACAACCCCGATCACAAGTTTTTAAGAACGTCACCAATGAAGGTCTAGCATGGCTTATTCAACATATCGACCGGTTAAGACGCAGACAATTACCACGTCAGGTTCTTCGGCTGCGCTTTCAACAGCAATCACAGAAGGCGTCGAAGCTGTTTATCTGACAGCGACCGAACACTGTTACGTGGCCTGGGGGGCTTCGCCAACAGCGACGACCTCTGACATGTATTTGACGAAAGATTGGCCGTACTGCTTGAAGGTGTCCCCAGGGGAGAAGCTTGCAGCTTTGCAAGTTTCATCAGGCGGCACCCTTTACGTCACCGAAGTCTCGGAGTAATCAACAATGGCAATCGGTACTTTTGCCGAGCTGAAAACAGCAATTGCTAATTGGCTTGATCGCGATGATCTGACGGCGCGAGTGCCGGAATTCATTGCGCTTTCTGAAGCGCGGATTAACCGTGCTCTTGATGTCCGACAAATGGAAACAGTCAAGCTTCTATCGATGATCAACGGAGTGAAGCGCTATGCTTTGCCTAGCGATTATCTTGGCATGCGTGGTGTTAAATTCGATTCGTCCAAAATTAAAGAAACCACGCTCAACGGTGCGATAACGGATTCAGCAACATCGATTGTTTTGACGAGTGCAACGGGTTTTACGAGCTCAGGAACAATCTTGATTGGAGACGAACAGGTTACCTACACGGGTGTTAGTACAAACACGTTGACCGGTTGTACTCGAGCGGCCAATTCAACAACCGCAGCGGCGCATTCTGACGGTGTTACGGTTTTGCAAATTTATACCGACTGGACGGCTGGAACGATCAGCGACGAACAAACGACCATTTTCCCGCTGCAGTTTATTTCGCCGGAGATCCTTGCCAATACCCGAGCGGGTTCTACCTCTGGTGTTCCGAGTGTGTTTTCAATGGTTGCCGGTTATGTACTTTTAGGGCCGGTGCCGGCTTCGGTCTACACGATGGAAATGGTGTATTACGCAAAAATTCCGGCGCTGTCTGATTCTGCAACGACCAATTGGTGTTTGACGGCAAATCCTGATCTGTTTTTGTACGGCGCGTTAATGGAAGCTGAACCATTTTTAATGAACGACCAGCGGACACAGCTGTGGGCGACAGCTTTTTTCAAAGCGCTTGAGGATGTTAATTCTCGTGATGCAAAAGATAGATTTTCAGGCAGTGAGTTGCGAATAGTGAACACAACAGGGTATCCGTAATGGGAATAGAAAGTGCCTCGTTTTTAAGCGGCCTGAATAGCTCTTGGCCCACAGCTTCAGACAATGTCAGTGAGGGGGACGACCATCTTCGTTTGTTAAAGTCTGTTTTGAAGGCCAGTTTGCCAAGTGTCGATCAGGCCGTCAATGCTATCCACACATCAGCGTCCGCGCCAGCAACAGGTATAACGCGCGGTTTGTTATGGTTGGATAGTTCAAACAATGTGTTGAAGATGTACGACGGTTCGGCGTGGATTGTGCTGTCTGTTTCCCCGGACGTGTCGCATAAATTGATGGGCAGTTTGACGGTTGGTTGGACATTACCAACGACCGAAGGCACTAATGGTCAGGTGCTCAAGCATTCGGCGACTGGTGTGCTTGACTGGGATGACCCTGGCGATTTATTGACCGCTGGTGAAGCCATTGACATTACTGGCAGCACTATTTCTGCTGAGGAAGCGACCGATAGTAATAAAGGTGTCGCGACGTTCAACACTGATAATTTTACGGTCACATCTGGTGATGTCACGATTAAGGATGCTGGTGTTGCTAATGCCGAGCTAGCGAATTCGACCATCACAGTCGCGGACGCTAGCAGCTCAACAGCAGTTGCGCTTGGTGGCACTGTCACTTTCTCAAACGGCACTTATACGACTGCTGCAGAAGCGAGCGGCACCATTACTGTTGATGCTGTCCCCTCAACGATTGCAGGCGCTGTAAATCTGACGGACTTGAGTGATGTTAGTTCCGCCGGGTTATCTGATGATGACATTTTAAAGTACGACAGTGCGACCTCGACATGGCAGACAGTCAACACGCCCTATCCGGACAAACTGACGACCAAGGGCGACTTGCTCGCGTACAACTCTGTCTCCTCAGAGACACGCTTCGGCGTCGGCACAAACAACCATGTCCTGACGGCTGACTCGACTGCGACAAATGGTTTCGATTGGGCGGAAATTGCAACGGCTTCGATTGCTGATGATGCAATCACTGCCGACAAATTGGCCGACACAGCAGTAACACCCGGCTCTTACACCGCGTCCGCAATCACCGTTGATCAGCAAGGACGTGTGACGGCTGCTTCTGACGGCTCGTTCATCGCCAAAACGTCGGCGACAGGTTCGGGCGCTCTTCCCTCTGGCACAACTGTCCAGCGCGACGGCTCACCGTCTTCCGGTTACATGAGATTCAACTCGACCACAGGCGGCTTTGAAGGTTACAACGGCACGGCTTGGGGGAGCATCGGCGGAGGGGCATCGGGTGCCGGCGGTGATGAGGTTTTCTATGAGAATGAGCAATCGGTGACCACGGACTACACGATTACTACAAATGAGAACGCGATGTCCGCTGGTCCAATTTCGATTGACTCTGGCATAACAGTGACGGTGCCGTCAGGCTCCGTGTGGGTGATCGTATGAGCAAAATTGAAGCTAACGAATGGTCAGCGTCTACAGGATCGCAAGTCAATATTCTCTCCGGCACGACGCTGGATATAAACAGCGGCGCGACGATAACGAATAACGGAACCGCGACCGGTTTTGCGGCGGGGTTTAACTCGATCCAAGTTTTCACCTCTAGCGGAACTTGGACGCGACCGTCTGGTGTGACCAAGGTGGTCATGGAAGTTCAGGGCGCAGGAGGAGGTGGTGCTCGAAACACAGGCGCGGTCGGCGCAGGGGGCGGGGCCGGTGGTGGTTGTGCGATCAAGGTTCTCGATGTTTCTTCTATCGGCACTTCAACGATCACTGTGGGCGCAGGTGGAGTATCCGCTGGCGGGTCTAATGCTGATGGCAGTGCTGGTGGCAACACTTCTTGGGCAGACGGAACAAATACGATTACAGGCACTGGTGGCGGCGGCGGCAGTTCAGCAAGTTATGGGGGCACCGATGGAGCAACAGCAACAGGCGGTGACATAAATTTGCAAGGTGGAGATGGCGCTGCAAATCCGCAGAAGGGTGGCGGAGATGCAAAGTGGGGAACCGGCGGTTTCAATATGCAACCCAGTGAAATATCGCAAGGGTATCCGCGAGGGTACGGAAGCGGTGCTGGTGGCGCATATAACCGAGTACCTTATGACGGCGCTGGTGGAATTTTAGTTGTGTGGGAATATCTCTGAGAGAATATTAATGGCTAATTATGCAGTTGTAAAAAATGGAAATGTCGAGAACATCATCGTGTGGGATGGCGTGACGCCTTTTGAAATCCCTGGCGCACAGGTGATTGAAGCGACCGAAGACACGCGCATCGGCGGAACGTATGACGGAGCCTTTCATTTTGTTGTGCCTCCGGCTCCTGAACCTACACCAGAGCAAGTAGCCGCAGCATCTGTAAGGGAAAGCGCTATTTCAAAACTGAAATCTTTAGGACTTGATGACGCCGAGATAGCAAGCATAAAGGGAATCTAGTATGTCATCCGAAGTCAAAGCTAATAAACTCTCGCCCGCGACAGGGACAGCAATAACGCTTGGCGATTCCGGTGATACGTTTACCGTGCCGTCGGGGGCAACGCTTGCGGTGGCGAGTGGGGCAACGCTCACCAATAGTGGAACCGCGACCGGGTTCCCCAGTTCTGGATTCAACTCTGTTCAGGTTTTTACCACGACTGGAACTTGGACTAAACCCACAGACATAACGAAGGTAATTGTCGAGGTTATATCGGCCGGTGGTGGTTCAGGGTCGAATTCAGCAGCAGCAACTTCCGGTGGTCCGGGTGGAGGCGGGGCATACGCATTGAAAGTCTTGGATGTAACTGATATTGACACTTGTACCGTGACCGTTGGTGCCGCAGGAGCCGCTGCAAATTATATTTCCGGCGAACCTGGCGCTGTTGGCGGTGTATCTTCTTTTGCTAAATTATCGGGAAGCGGATCATTCACCACAGTTACTTGCCCGGGCGGTACTGGGGGAGCTAATAATACTTATGCTCCGGGAGGGTTTTCTGGAGCACCTACTACTGGAGATATAAATGTAGCAGGGTGTAACGGAATAGCATCGACCAGTTCGTATGCAGTAGGGGGCGATACACAATACGGATGGGGAGGTAGAGGCACTGGCTCTAGCGGGGTAGGTTATGGTGTTGGAGGAACGTGCAACAGCGGGACATACACCAATGGCGTCGTCGGCCTTGATGGTATCGTGGTGTGTTGGGAATATAAATAATGCTTGAGGCTTTAGGAAAATGAGCACCGTAAAAACCGACCAAGTACTTGAGAGGACGGCGGACGCTGGCGTCACGATTGATGGAGTCTTAATCAAGGATGACGTGATAAAAATCCCCGGCGGCTCTCCTGGTGCTGGAAAACTTCTGCAATCGGATGCAGACGGGAATGCGAGTTGGGTTGCTGGTGGAAAAATATTACAAGTATTGCAAGCCACTAAAACAGACACGCAATCAAGCACCACCAATGATTTTGTCGATGTCACTGGTCTATCCATTGCTATTACACCTGCTGCAACCTCATCGAAAATTCTGGTTTTTGCGAATGTTCTATGTATTGGGACGGTAGGCGCTACAGCGGCATTTTCTCGGGTAGTGCGGGATAGCACCGCCATAGCGATTGCTGATGCTGACGGAAGCCGAACACGAGCCTCAGCGATGGGTTATGCCCCAGATACGGGCGATGTAAGACATCATTCTACTGTCTGGTTGGATTCACCATCCACAACCTCTGCGACCACCTATAAGGTTCAATTTATGATGGCTAGTGCGGGAAGCACAGCATACATCAATCGTTTTGCAGCAGCGACCGACAGCGCGGCGTATGGGCGAGGGG
>VTLG01009359.1_pt1 | contig 38886 bp, 51 predicted proteins | sample 4694571 | NCBI WGS metagenome assembly VTLG01 (sample SAMN12604809, study PRJNA352737) | marine metagenome | biome: ENVO:00000447; feature: ENVO:00000209|ENVO:00000569|ENVO:01000036; material: ENVO:00002151; isolation source: viral sequences binned using virsorter ... | reverse complement strand
TCACTCGACGGTGGCGCAGACTAGTGGAGAACTAGTCTGGATCGACCACGATCACGCATCGTCTACGTCAGACGTTATGCGGTTGCGGAATGACGGGACAGGACGCACCGCATACCTCACGCAAAACGGCGTTCTGGCGTCGAACAAATACGGCCTACACGTATACAGCGATGCCGCTCAGACAAACGAGGGGCTTGCTCTGTTCCAGCTGGACAATGCATCGAGCAACAAGCCCGTCATTGAGGTGAATCAGGACGGTTCTGGTCCAGCGATCCAAGTTGTGCAGAATACGCACAGCCGGCCAATTATTTTAGTGGAGTCTGCGACTGCGTCAGGAGGAACAGCGGCGGCTGGGGCGGCGTTCCACTCGGGCTACATAGAGAGCATCGGGGCAAATAGTACAGCCACGATCTGGAGCGGATGGAATATTCAGAGCGGGTTCATGATCCTTTGCATTTACGACGGAAACAGTGGTGCTAATTCTACCGCACTGATCGAATTTTCCACGCACTCGTCGGCGTACGAAGGGACGATTATGAGTCAGTCGGGCGATGATACTATTGCCATTACTACCTCTGACGTGTCGGGGTCTACGGGAACGTCAGGTCAGTTCACTGTCAGCATTCGGGCTGGCATCATCGAAGTCGAAAACCGTCTCCACGCAGTCGATAACACGCGTGTAGGCTGGTGGATTTTCTCACACTAAGGGGTCCGCTATGGCAGTGACATGCAACATCACATATAAAGGCATCCCGATCACGGGTGCGCGGTTTACGGTTAAAACTGCATCTCAGTTCCAAACGGCAGAGGATTCCGTTTCGGGGACAGCCGCATCATCGGGGGCAACGTATGCGGTTGAGGTGCGATCACCAAATGGATCAATTCTCGACCTCCCTGAATGGCGTTCAGTAACTATCGCCGCCGATTTTTCAGCGGCTCCACTTGCCCTTGCAGAGTCGGCCATGAGAACGCGTCTGGCGGCAGAGGGTGCATCTAACATCGAGGACGTATGACCAAGGACGAGATCACAGCCAAGATTGATGACATCCAGACGGCCCTTAATCAAGTGAGCCAGCAGTTGTTACAGGCCAACCCACAGGCACAGAATCTGATCGGGCAACTGAGTGCATATAATCAGATGCTGGCAGAACCAGAGCCAGAGAAGCCCGTTGGCAAAAAGTAAACTTCACAACTATGCCTGTGAGGTCTTAAGGGTGGTCGATGGTGACACGGTGGACGTCCTCTGTGACCTCGGGTTCTCTGTACATCTTCAAATGAGACTCCGGTTGTCTGGTATCAACACGCCTGAGTCACGCACCAAGAACGTGCGCGAAAAGGCCGCAGGCAAAGCGGCGACCGAGTTCTTGAAGGAGACGCTTGAATCCGCAGACAGTGTTGAAATTGAATCGCTCGGGCGCGGGAAGTTTGGTCGCGTTCTGGCTGTTGTTTACGCCGTCACGAATGGCAAGCGCGTCAACGTGAACCGACTGCTCATACGCAAAGGTCACGCGCGCGAATATCATGGCGGAAAACGCAAACCTTGGTTCCCGAAAGGAAAATGAACATGCCTAAAGTTGGGGGAAAGCGATACCCGTATACTGCGTCTGGGAAGAAGGCCGCCGCCGCCGCAAAGAAAACGTCGGGAAGGAAACCTTCCAGAAAGAGAACAGAAAGGTAAACACATGGGACTCGAAGGTTTAGTTGAGACGGTGATCACTTTTACGTGTATTTCGTCGGTGGTCAGTTTCGCGTTGGAGAATATTCGTGGTGTTATTGGTACAGATGATCACTGGGACGAGGTGATGCTTGGTGTGAGCATCGCGATTTGTTACGTCTTCGATGTGCAGTTGTTGCAGTCGATTTCGGGTGGTGTGAGTGCTTTGTCGGCGGGTCCGTATGTTGATTATTTGATTGGTGGGTCTGCTATGGCGGGTGGTGGTGCGAAGTTGTTGAAGAGAATTAACCGTGACGTGGCGAAGGTCAAGAAGGCGGCGGCGTGAACGAGAATCCTTTTGAAGACAGGGAGCACGGAATGTTGACACGCTCTGAGGTATATAATGCGGTCAGCAAGCTGGTTGCTGAGAAGTGGCCTGACAAGAGGGTGGAGACAATAGTTTTGCCGGGTATGGAGCGTCGGGATGCACGTCCGGGCTACGTGCTTTTCAAATGATTGGTTTAGCATCACTGGTCGGCCCCATCGTCAACAAATTTGTTGACCGCATTCCTGATGGGAATGAACGGGCCAGAGCCAAGGAGTCGCTAGAGCGTGAGTTAGTCGATGCGGCGAACTCCGTCATGCTGGCTCAGACGGAAATCAACAAAGCCGAAGCCGCGCACAAATCCATTTTCGTTGCTGGTTGGAGGCCGTTTATCGGTTGGGTATGTGGTGTGGGAATTGCGTGGTCGATGGTCGTTCAGCCTGTAGCCCAGTGGGCTATGATTGCGTGGGGTGACGGAACGGAGTTGCCCACTATAGACACGTCATATTTGATGGAGCTAGTGACTGCGATGCTCGGGATGAGTGGGCTGAGAACATTCGAGAAAATGAAAGGCGTAGCGAGGCGCACATGAAGTGCGTGCAGAACAAAGACACGGGTGAGGTGCGGAGAGTTTCCGACTTAACAGCAACGAAGCTTGTTATAAATGAACCGTGGCGTTACGTAAGGAAAGACGTGTGGAAGGCGCAACGCGCCGGAGCGAGAGCGAAGCGACCAAATGAATGAACCTCAGATACGAGCAGATGAGCCAGAGGGCGTTAGTCGAGAAGTGCTACGATCTAGAAGAGGAACTCGCGCGAGTCAGGGGGGGCCTCTCTGACAGTTTGTCCCGGATGTCTGAACTTCGGCATTCGAATACCAGACTGATCAGAGTCCAGCGTAAAAAGAAGGGCGTCATTGACAAGAAGAGCAAGCAAATCATCGCGAAGTCGGCTTGGAACAGCGTCTTGTCGAACTTCATTGCATTGGGCATAGCCATCCCAGCCTCACTGAATGACGGATCGTTCACACCCTACCTTGTTTTGTCAGGAGTGGTAAGCGGGATACTGGTGCCGTTGCAGACGTATATATCAAAGCGACAAGAGGAGGTCTGATGCCCAAATTTGGCACTGCCTCACTGCGTAGGCTGAGTGAGTGTGACGACCGTATTCAGCTAGTGTTGAATGAGGTCGTGAGGGTTTTTGACTGTGCAGTTCTAACTGGATACAGGGATGAAGAAACACAGAATGAGCTTTTTAGAACGGGCCGTTCGCATGTTCAGTGGCCTGAAAGCAGGCATAATCAATCTCCGTCTCTGGCCGTCGATGTGGTCCCGTATCCTATCGATTGGACTGACCGAGAGCGTTTTAATTATTTTGCTGGTTACGTTATGGGCGTTGCTGATCAGCATGGCATCACTCTGAGATGGGGTGGTGATTGGGATCGTGATTGGCGGGTGCGGGATAACAATTTTGATGACCTACCTCATTTTGAACTGGTCGTGTAATAGCAACATTTTGATACTGCGCAGGATCGAATAAATGCTACGAAGCCCTCAGAGCCGTTTTAAGGCGTCTGAGGGCTTCTTGCGTCTCTGGACCCCCGGTCCCCGAGATCGTCTCTCCTGCGCTGCCTACACCCTGCCCTCGTCCACGAACGAGGTTTCGTTCATTGCACCCGCCTCGTTGAGCACAGATGCGCGGGACCCGACAATGCAGATCGCTGTCCCAAGGATCTCCAAAGTCACCGGCTCGAACTCAACGTCCTCGGCGTCGCGGATCTTCAGGAACGTCCTGATCGACCGGTTGATGTAGTCCGGGTCGGGAATGAACTGGATTGGATCCGCTGCCTTCGACGACTCGCCGAAGAGCGAGAGGAAGGCGACGAGTTCCGGGTCGACCATCATCGCTTCGCAGAGCAGGTCGAGCGCAGCCTGCTCGTTCCCGACCGCAGCCATCGCGTGGACGTAGCTCGCCCAAGCTGACTCCAGTGTCCACCACCAGTATTCACCGAAGTCGTTCTTCTCGGTCAGCGCGACAGCGTCGTCGAGCATCTCGTCGCAGGCGTGATACGGATAGATGTCGTTGTAGCAGAAGTCGAACTCCTCGCCTTCGAGTTCGAGGAAGTCTCCGTGGCGCAGTTCGATCTTGTCGAAGTAGTCACGTTTTGAATGGAGCGCGGCGAACAGATTGTGCGTATGCATATCGTTATCGTAGACGACCACACTGTCGACGCTCTCCTTCTCTGCCGCTCGCAGCGCGAAGTATCCCAGACCCAGACCCCCGGCGAGAACCCGACCGTTGGCTTTCCGAATCGGAAGGTAGTGACTCTGCATCTCGAACCAAGTCAGAGACATCCACGGTGCGAAGTCGTCTGTGCTCGCTCCCAGTCTGGGGTCCGTTCCCCTGACCTGCTCCTCGGTCAACTTCTTGAGGAGCGTCGGCACCGCAACGGATCCGTCTCTCTGTGAGTAGCTGAAGTATTCGGCGAAGAGCGGATGCTTCGGTCGTCGGTTGAGCAGGAGAACCTTGCCGTCTTCGCTCTGGACCCCCTTGCCATCCTTCACGTCGATCAGTCCGTAGAAGTCGATCTCCTGCTCCGTGTATGCGTCGTCGAACGGGTTAAGCGTGCTCGCCATTGTGAACCTCCTGTCTGATCTGTTCGAGTCTCTCCTGCGTCAGTGCGTCCACGACCTTCGGCTCCTTCAGCAGCGTCGCTGCCTTGTCCGCCTTCCAAGGCGACCAGTCTCCGATGCTACAGATATCACCCTGATTCAGAACCTCCGTGTTGCTCAGCAGCGCGAAGTGTCGGTCGTGAATGTTGCGGTCGACCTCTTCGTAGTGACAGCCGCAGCCATAGCTGCGCGAGCATCGGTTGCGCTCGTCACCGTGAACTGGGCAGGTCGCCGGGAACTGGTAGAAGTTCTGCGAGCCAAGCTCGCGCATCGTCTTCACTGTGTGCCGGTTCATCGCTCGCCTCGCAAGTTCTTTGCAGTCGGTCGGATGTTCTTCAGGTCGCGAACGTAGATCGTTTTTCCGCAGCCGGGGCAAGTCTTCGCTCGCATCATATCGAAGGTGCCTTCGTAGCCGCATGGCTTGTGTCTCCAGTGTAGGTCTTTGCTCTTGCTCGTGATCGCCATCGTCGTCTCTCCTGTTGGTTTGAGGGGAGGAGCCGAAGCCCCTCTCCGGTGAGTTAGTCCTGACCAAGCCAGTCGGTGAACATCTCCTGAATCACTGGGACGTCGTTGCCGTCCCGAAGGTCGTCGAGGTTCAGCGACCAAGCTGCGTCGGCGAACCCATCGTAGGGTCGCTCGTCCTCGCTGCCGTAGTAGGTCGAGCCGGTCTTGATCAGCACGCCCAGTGTGAACCCCTCAAGCTCGCGCATCTTCGCTTTGAACTGCTCGCCCATCTCGTTGTTGCGAGGATACTCACCGTCGCTGATGAAGACGACGTCGCTCTTCTCCATCCCCGGATTCTCGAACGCCTTCAGGCAGGCACCCAGTGCGAGTTCGTAGTCCGTTCCGCCCCGGTGGAAGATGGTGCTGAACTTCATAAACTCAAGCTCCTCGCCCGGACGACCGTCGAACTGCCTCACGTCCAGACCGTCGTTCTCTCCCCAACCGCTGCTGAAGTGGACGTAGATGAACGGCTGATTCCGGGCTGCTGCTTCACGGTAGAGCGCGAGGGCAACAGCCTTCGCCCAGATGATTGCCTTGTGCTTCGTGTTCGTGTTCTCCCGGTAGTAGCTGCCCTGCGTGTAGGAGTGAACGAGCGAGTATGCACCGGAGTCCATCGACCCGGAGGAGTCGACGCAGCAGATCACCGGACCACGTCCGCAGTCGTCCTTCAGTTCCTTCTTGTAGCTGAGTGCCTTGTGATCGGCGACGTCCATCAGCAACTGCTTCTTCGCGATGGGATGCGCGAACTTCGCAAGCTCACCGGGAAGGAGACGGTGCAGGTCGCCAGAGGGTTCCACGTCGACGATCTGTCCGACCGGGGCTGTCGTGTCGTCCTGCTTCGCCTTGCGCGAGATCCGCTCGAGGCGACCGGCGAGTTCAGCGATCCACTTCAGTTCCTGATTCTGCTCCAGAAGCTGCGCTGCCTCGACCTGCTCCTCATACGAGAGGTGCGTGTGCTCGCCTGCACCCTGACCGCACGAGAATGCATCCATCGCGTCTTCGAGTTCTTCGGCTTCGTTCGCGCCCTGACGCATCGCTTCGCGCACATCGGATTCGATGTCTTCACGATTCTGATCGAACGCAGCGTTCATTTTCTGCGTGGCCTCTTCCATCGCCTGCTCTAGATCAGCGACCTCGCTTGCGACTTCCTGACCGCGCTGCTCCACATCCGATTTGCTCGTGCCGTTCCCAGACTGTCCTGCGCTTCCCTCTGAACCCTCGCCGCTGTCGTCGACGTCCGAAGGACTTCCATCATTGTCTCCGACATTGTCTGATCCGCTATCCCCATCGGTGTCAGATGAGCCGTTCGCGCTGCCTGAATCGCCCTCTCCTGATTCAGACTCGCTGCCTGCATCGCCTCCCAGTGCTTCGCCCTCACCATCTTCACCGTCATCAGTCGCGTCATCGTCGTTCTCCTGATCGTCGAGATCCTGCCAGAGCTTCCGCAGGGATTCCAGTTCGTCCTGCTTCTTGTCGAGTTCGTCGCCAATCTCGTTCTGGTCGCGAATCGCGTCGAGCATCTCTTCGGGCAACTGCTCGACGACGTCGTTCAGCTTGCACACGCCCATCAGCGAGTTGACTCGGTTCCGAATCGTGAAGCCGCGCAGCCGGTTGAACTCCTCGGTGCCCTTCGCCGTTTCGATCACTCGCTTGTGCCAGAGCGCACGCTGATCGATTTCGTCGTCGTCCTTCACGATGGGGTTGCCCTGAAACAGGTAGTTGTATCCGTCGACCTGCAGATCCTGAAAACCGGGAACGAACTCCTCGCCGAAGCGTGCTGCCTTCTTCACGTCGGAGGAGGCGTCGCGGTCCTTCAGGAACTCGCGACGGTTCCACTCGCTCGACTCCACTGAGTAGTTCCCGTCCGTCGCGATGTGCCGCATCAGCCTGAGATCGTCTCTGCTGTTCATCTTAGTTGGCCTCCTTGAAGGTCGCATAGAATCCACCCCAATACAGTCTTTGGATCTCGTCGCGTGCGTCCTGCGTCGTGCCGATGAGGTCGTAGGTGCAAAAGGAACCATCGTGACGTCTCAGCGTGATCTCGAATGTCGTCTCGGATGTCGTCATCGTCGTCTCCTGTGAACCGGTTAACTGCGTCACTGCTTACGTGTATAATATACTGGTATACGAAGGATCCGCAAGCGTTTTTTTGGGGGCCGGTTTCGCTCTCCCCCAGAGCTACTCCCGGCCCCCTTGCCCCCTCCCGCTCCCCTTATCGGAGGGGGGCACTGATCCCCCCGGATCAGCTAGAGAGTGAGTCCGTGTCGATGTTCATAATCTCGGACAGGATCTTCCGCTTGTATCCCATCACCTGACCGTAGTACCGCTTGACCCGCTTGCCGGTCTTCGACTTGTCGGAGGTCTTGTCGATCTTCTCCTTCAGCGACTCAAGGATGTTTTCGATCTCTGCGCGGGGATCAGAAGTTGCCTGAATCCGTGCGTCGCTCGCCTTGACTCCCTGATCGACGAGGTTCTTATACTGCTCTCGTGCGACGCGCAACTGCTGCTTCGCGGAGTCGACCATCGACGCGACCTCTTCGAGCATCGGGTTGGCGACGCGCAGGATCATCTTGCGAACCGGAGCGATCTCGGCAGGGTCGTTCCAGAGGACGTGCTGCAGGATCTGAAGGTCTTCGGCCTCGACCGTCATCCGACCGGCGAGCAGTGCCTCTGCCTTCACGATGTCGATGCAGAAGTTCGCTTTGCGGTTCGTGAACTGGATCGACTGCGAGTCGAACTCTTTGCGGAGTGCCCAGAGCACTTCGAGGATTGAGTCGGGAACCTCGACCTCGTCGCAGGCTGCGTGAGCGGCGTCGATCTCTTCGTCCGTGATCAACTCGAAACCTTCGGGAAGCTCGAAGCGATTCCCCTCGGAACGGTTGCGGAGCATATCGAGGAAGTTGTCCTTCTCCTGCATCTGGTCGACCCAGAACTTGAGAGCGAGACGGTCGGCGTGAGCTTCGGCACCGTCCTCGTGCATCTCGTTCGAGGAGCCGACGAGCATCGCGAGCGGGACGTTGATGTCGTCCGGGCCGTTTCGGAACGAACGCTGCTCGTCCGTGATGTCGAGGATCGCGTTCTGGTTCATCGGACCCATCTTGTTGATCTCGTCGAGGTGAGCCATCCGTGCGGTCGGCAGGAACCCGTCGACGTTGCGACGGTAGACACCGGACTCGAACGCCTTCATATCGAACCCGCCCAGAATCTCGTCGGACGGCAGCGTCTTCGACATCAGCTTGCGGAAGTAGGACCGGGGGTCGTCCGTGAAGAACTGGAAGAACCGGACGAACGTGTTCGCTGCGAGCGACTTCGCGGTGCCCGGAGGTCCGACCTGCAGGACGTGCTGACGTGCGGTGAAGCCGACTGCCAGACCGTGGATGCGGTCTTCGCTCTCGCGGACGAAGCCACGGATGGCGGACTCAGCCTGCGTGATCTTCGCGATGAAGCTCGCTACGAGGTCGACGTTGTTCTTTGTCTTGGTCATCTGAATCTCTCCTGTGAACCGGGGGGTTGATGTCGGATGTGCTGCTCGTCACCACATCCTACGTATACAATATATATGTAGACCGGTATGCGTGTCAAACTTTTTTTTGGGGTGCGGGAGCGGGGGTCTGACTGCCCGTCTTGTGGGTCTTACTGCCCCTGCTTCCCGAAGGGTCACCGGAGTCCCGGCTCCCGCACCCGCATCTTCTCGACGCTGCGCAGGATTAGAAAGGTGCGTTCAGCGTCTTCTTCTTCGGCTCGGCCTTCGCCGTCTTCTTCACTGCAGCCTGCTTCGCTTCCCGCAGCTTCGCCTCGACCGACTTCTTCTCGTCGCGTGCTCGCTTCGCTTCGGCCTTCTCCGCCTCACGCTTCTCGGCACGCTCGACCGCACGCTGCTTCTTGTTCTCTGCTGCCTGCTCCTTGCGCTGCTCGACGACCTTCTTCACCGGCGTGTAGTTCTTGTTCGAGCCGGTCAGGATGTTGTTCAGCCGCTTCTCGACTTTCGAGATCCCCTCGTGAATGTCCTCTGCCTTGAAGTTCAGGAGATCCTCATACACCTTCGCCTTGTCGCGCAGGTCGGCGAATCGCTTCAGTCGAGTGTCGAGCTTGAACTGCTTGATCTCGCCGCCCTCGGCACGAGCCTCGTCGAGCAGCGTGTCGATCTCGCGGTTGATCTTGTTGAACTCGACGAGCAGGTCGTCCTCGACGAAACCGGCTGCGTTGTTCCGCCACGTCGTCGTGTCGAAGACCGGCATCGCGTAGACACTCGACCCGCACTTCTCGAACACGGTCTGCAGAGCTTCGAGTTCATCCTGATGCGTGACCGGGACGAACGTCAGGCCACCACCCTGCTTCCGGGCGACGACGCTCTGGTAGCGATTCAACTCGTATCCCAGATACGCCTGCAGAACCTCTCGCTTGACGTGCTTCACGTAGTCGTTCATCCACGTCGTGAGCTTCATCTTCAGTCGGCTGTCGTCGCCCTCGACCGTGACCTCGCCGCTCTCTTTGTTGAAGACCGTCCACGCTGTCGCGGAGTATCCCAGAGCCTTCTCGTCGACGATCTCGGATTCGATGGTCACCTGATGTCGGATGACACTGGGACCGCTCGCGCTCTTCACCTTGCGAACGAACGTCCGGTAGTCGGAGATACGGAAGGCGTTCACTGCGTGATGGTAAGCCTTCGAAGGTGTCGGCTGCGGAATGAAGTCGGCGTTCAGGATGCCGGTGTCGGCGACGTGCTGCTTCAGGTCGGCGTAGGTCACTGCCTCGTCGCTGATCTCGCTCCATACGAGGAACCCGATCTTCGGGATGTTGTCAGCTTCGGTCGGGTTCAGGATGCCGGTCAGTTGCGTTGTCATTGTCTCGTCCTCTGGTTTGCCGTATCTTCGGTTTGATGTTCGAGCTTCGCTCGGACTCTCCTGTGTTCCACCCGCCCCGGCGGCTCGTCACCGCCGGGGCATCTTTGCTAGAACAGGGATCAGTTCGCAGGCCCTGCAAACGATCTCTTCTCTGATCGCAGGCTTGCCCCTTCCTCCGGGTTCTTTAACGCAACGCACCCCTCTGCCTTTTTTGTCACCGCCCTCGCTGCGGACAAAACATCGTGACCCAGCTTGTCGATGTCTACGTTGTATGCCTTCACCGACTGCAGTGCCTTAGCTCCATTTTTAATCAGATCCCATTCGTCATCAAAGAACGGTTTCTCAGGCGCACTCTGCGCTACATACCGGATGAGCGCGTGAGTTGTATGCGTGCTATCCGTTTCCAGTTGTTCCCTTTCCTCCTCAAGCGATGCGATGCGCTCAATCAGATCTTCTCTAGACATCGTTTCGTAGGCTGCTGCTATTTTGCGTTCCATCGTTTGACCCCTTTCGGTTGTGGTTGGTTGTTCACTGCGCCCTACGTAGAAGAATATATGCTATACGTAGGAGCGTGTCAACATTATTTTTGAGCCGCGCAGGATCTCGAAGTTGCGCGGGGGATTCCCGCACTCGCCAGAGGCGAGCACGAGGATCGCGATTGCCAGAGCCAGAGCCTTCATTCTGCTGACCTGAACTGGGGGGCATCGACGTGACAGTAGATCCCGGTGCGCTTCTCGTGATACCACGTCACCCACTCCTCGACCGTTCCGTTCTGCAGGTGGAACGTGTAGACCGACGACCCGTCCCAGAAACCGGCAGGCTCGAAAGCCTCGTCGACCTCAACGCCGATCTCGGACGCGAAGTAGAAGTAGCCGTTGCCCTTGACCAGTTCGATTCCCTCTGGGAGTGCTTCGTTCACCTTGCGGATCGTCGTGCGTGCCATCGTCGTCTCCTGTGTTTGCGTTACCGTCGTCACATCCTTCGTATACAATATATAGGTATAGGTAGGGCACCGCAACAAAAAAAGACCGCGCAGAGGTAAATTTCTGCACGGTCCAAAAGCCAGTCTGGGTGCGGGTTTTAGGGAGTTTCGAGAAACCTGTAGGGAATGAAGATCGCAGGTCGACCCCGGTTGCCCGGATCTCTGGTGAACTTGTCCGCCATCGACTGCGCCCTGTCGATCCGAATCCATCCGTGGACCTTGAACTGCCGCATCATCCCGACCTCGTGTTCGCCGCCGCTCACCGCGATCACTTTCCATCGCGGGTCATCAGTCAGCTTGACCTTCGCTGTCGGGTAGCTCGACCACCGGACCTGCCAGTCAGGTTCGATGTCGGCGACGTTGAACGTGTCGACCGTCTCGTCCCATCGGACGTTCAGGTATTTGCTCGCTGCCAACTCTGCCGCTGCCCCCATCTCGTGACTTCGTCGGCTGTTGTCGTTTAGGTAGTCTTGCCTTCCCCGGCTGACGGCAGACTGAAGCCGACGTCGCCCAACCTCGAAGGCTCGGTTCGTCTCCGTTCGATTGAGCCAGACAGGAACGGGTTCAGGCGTGACCGGTCCTCGTCGAAGGTGTTTGTATTCCTTGCCTGCATATCCTCTCGGCATCTTTCTACCTCTGCGCGGATCTCAATTTGTGTGTATCGCTCTGGAGTCTCCAGAACCTTCAGCAGGTAGAGCGGCGTGTGCGCTCTTTCCAGATACTCGACTGCGACCTCGGCGACGTGCGCCCACTCGTGATGGTCGAGCACTCGCCAGAATCGCTTCACGAAGTTTCGGTTCGGCGCGAAGCCCCAACCCTTCGCCTCCTCCCAGAGAGACATCAGGTCGAGGAGCTTCGCGCCGACGTAGGGATCGTCAGGCTCCCAGTGATCAGGCACCCTTCACCCTCTTCGACGCCTCTGCCATCTTGCGTCGCGTCTTCAGGAGAGTCCTCGCGTTCGTCGTGTCGACTCGCCCCCGAATTAGTTCGGCTCGCTCCTTGCGCAGCCTCTTCAGGTAGTCCCGCTGAGAGCGAGTCAGCGAGTCCGGGCTGACGCCCATCGGGTTGCTCGGTGACCGCTTCAGCAGTTCGTCGATCATCGTCTTCAGGTCGCGGATGTCGTCGTCGATGGTGCTCACGAAACCTCCACGAGAAACCTGTCGTCGTCTCTCTTCACCTCGACGTTGTCGAAGCACTCGCCGGTCGACTTGATGTGCGCGAGAAGAGCCTTCTTGTCGAGGCTGAGCTTCTCTGTCCTGCTCACGAATTCGAGCCGGTCGTTGAAGCGCATCTCCTCGACGACCTCGTTATCGTCGACGGAGAGCACGAGCTTCTCTGGCATCTTCCTGAACTTGATCGTGCCGTTGATCAGGCGCAGCGACTTCCGGTCGAGCCGGTTCAGGAACGCTTCAAGTCCGTTCGCGTGGAAACGCTCGCGTGACTTCACATACTCCAACTGGTGACGTTCCCACTGGTCTGCCTTGTTGCGCATCGTCTGTGCGTGTGACCTGATGCGCTCCTCCTCCGACCTCCAGTGAGCGATTGCACGTAGCGAACGCTCAGCCAGTTCCTGATCCTCGACGTCTAGTTCGCGACCTTCGGCAATCGCCGTCTCGAACTCAATGTCGTTCGCTGTGTCCTGTATCTCTGCTTCATCTCGACGGATCATACAATCCTTTCTCCTGCGCGACCCACAGAGCCATCTGTCGATGCACAGGCGATCTGGTTAGACCGACGAACCACCTGTTCGTCGGCTGCGGTCAATGCTTGAATTCAACTGAGTAGTCCGATTCGATGTTCTGCCGTGGCAGTCGCGAAGCGATGGCCTTGCGGTATGGCAGAGGTCTACCGTCGACGATGTAGCCCAGTCCGTGTGATTCGATCAGCTTCACGAGAAGGTAGTCATACAGGTCCGGGTGAATCAAGACCTCCGTGATTTTCCCGTTCTGCTTCTCCTCCTCCTCGAACGCGACTCGAAGAGCGTGGAACATTCGCTGCATTCGTTCTTCCGAATTCTCCTTGAGACTTGCCATCAGAACCTCACTGAGAGGAGAGCAATCCAGACCAACAGGAGTGCCCAGTGCAGAAGTTTTTTTCCGCAGGATCTTGGCTGCGTATACGGACACTGCCCCACATCTTGTGTCATGTTTTTGATCCTTCGCAGAAGTAGAAAAGAAATGTTGACCGACTCCCCCTGATGGAGCTATCGTCATCATCCCCGGCGACGAACCGGGAAGCATCCATCAGGCGGGACGTCGGCAACCGCATTGTCAAGCCGACCGGATCGGGCACGAGACGCCGCGCACCGGAGTCGTCCGTGAGTTGCGAGTCGACCTTGAACGTCGAGGATCGCGTGAAGCGTAGACCCTGAGTCGACTCAACAGCACACAAACTTACGAACGAACCGTTGGACCTGTCGAGAGGTCGGAGCAACCTCATCACAATGCTCGGGGATGGGGGAGACTTTAGAACCATCTCACTCTCCGCCCAGAACCTTACCACTGAGCCACGAGAACGACTCGCGCACCGCAGCAGCGGGAGCGTCGTGATACGGAAAATCAGACGTCGCTTGCAACGGGATAGACTTGTCGAGCTTGTGCCAGTGCGTCCGAATCTTCATCCGCATCAGCGTCGCCTGTCCTGCGATCAGAGCGAGCGCATCGATGTTCGCCATCAGCGATTCCCCGATGACGGTGTCGTCTTCCTTCTCGTCCAACATCATCTGCGTCTCCTCAACCTTCTCCTCCGTTGAGACAGTTCGTCCGCCCGGATCGCCTTCGCCATCACCGGCGTCGCCTTCATCAGGCTCCCCTTCGGAATCAGCATCCTCTTCAGTCGAGTCACCCTCCACGACAGGTTCACTCTCAGCAGGCGCAGCTTCTGACGTATCACCCCCGGCGTCTGACGCATCGTCTCCTCCGATCTGAGCCTTCATCTCGTTGAACGTGGCGAGGTAGTCGGACTTCGCGATGTCGCCCTGAATGTAGCTGAGCGTGACCTCACAGAAGTCTGCGTCACCTCCGACCTCTTCCATCAACTGGGCGCAGTTCACATCGTTCCACCGCTTGCGCTTCGCTTCCCACTCCGCGACCTTCTTCTCCAGTGCCGACAGACTGGCAGCATCTTTCCACTCCTGCGCAGCATCGAAAACCTGCGGCTCGATGATCCCGTCTGTCTTCGCCCAGTTCATCAGGTCTTCAAACTCCTGCTTCAGCGCGACAGTCCGGTCGTCACCTTCGGGTGCGACAGGCGCGGTGTCGATCTTCGCATCAGCGAAGACAGCCTTCGAGACGTCGAGGTCTCCCTCGTCATTCGTCGGCGCACCGACTTCGTCTGGCGTGTAGATCCGAAGACCTCCGATGGCATCCGGGCAATACCACTTGAACCCGTTCGACATCGCACGAGCGAACAGCATGTTCCGGGGGAACTTCCTCCAGTTCGAGCCGTCCTTCATCGACACGTTCGCAGCCTTCGCGTCGTCCATGTCGAAGTCGCTGATGCCGATGCTCACGAACTCCGAATCCCTGTCAGCGATTCGACCGAAGAATTCGATCTCGCACCTCTGCTTCGTGAACTCGTTGATCTTGTAGTCGTAGTCCGGGTGCTCCTTCACACACTGGGCCATCAGGTTCGCACCGGCAGTCACCGACACGCGACCCCCAGTTTCGATGACGTGGATCCCGGTCATCGCAGCCATCGGTGCGATGCCCATCTCCATCCCGGCCATCACCTTCACGCACGCACGCTCGGCTGTCTTCGCATCAGGGAACATCCCCGACGCTGCCAGTGTGTGTGCGAGCTTGTATGCTCCCTCGAACCTCTCCATCGATACGTTGAAGAGTTCGCCTCCCTGATGCTTCACTACTGCTGTTGACATCATTGATCCGGTTCTCCTGAAGTAAAGGGGGTGCGACGCCTGCCATAAGAACCCGCAGGTCCGGTCCCGGTCGGGACGACGCCGCACCCCATTGAACTACACTGGTGATTCTGTCTCCGCTGCTTCGTCGTCGGCTTCAGCTTCGACCTCCGCCGGTGTCGCGTCGGGTGCGTCGCCGATGTAAGCCTCGACGCTGAGCAGCCCCTTCTTCGTCCGGGCGAAGTCGCCCAGTGTGATGTCGCCGCCGAAGTTTGCGGCGAGGTGGTTCTCCACTGCTGCGACGATGTCGTCGTGCTCCAATACGATCTTCATGTTCTGTTCTCCCAGAGTCTACGAGACGAGCTTCATAGCTCGTCTCCCGGTTTGTTCAATCCTTCACGAATCTCGGCGAGCTTCTTCATCTCTGTCTCGAACGCTGTCTTCTGAAGCTCGACGACCTTGTTGTATTGATCGACAGCGTCCTTCGTCTGCTCCATCGACTCACGCAGGAACTCCTGATGTGATTCGAGGTCGTCCTCTACTTCGTGGACGCACTTGTGTGCGCTCCGCACCTCGTGAATGCAGAGGACGAGCATCGCCACGAACAGCGCGGACATGAACGCTACGAGCACCAGTGCAGTCTCCAACTCAATTCCCTCTTGCTGAAATGAACGGCATCCATTCGATCTCAGGGATGAACTTCGTCACCCCGATATACTCCACGTCCTCCTCCTTGAATCCGATCCAGTGGTGTTCGCAGTTCGCTCCGACCAATGCACCGATGTGTGTCCCGTCGTTGCCGTCGTGATTCACAACCATCACGACGATGATGCAGCCGTGGTAGTTCACGTTGTCGATGTCGGGAGACATCTGAACAACGTCACCCCTCTTGAGGTTTGCCATACTCGAAGAACTCCTGTGGTGTTATGTCGAGCAACTGGCAGAGCCTCTCCATCGAATCAATCCGTATCCACTGGACACGACCACGGAAGATGTTCATCACCGTGTTGTATCCGAAGTCGCCCTGCCTCGCGATGTCAGCCTTCGTAAGACCCGACTTCTTCAGCGCGGCGTTCAGACGCTTCACGTTCACCCGGATTTGTCTCTTCTTCTTCGACACCGAATCACCTCCTCTCAGTTCATACTGGGACCATCGAATTCGTCGCCCATGTCCTTCTGAATGTCCTCCATCATCTTCGTGACGGAGTCTGCCATCTTCTGGGTCGAGGCGAGGACCGCATCCGAGGCTCCCACAACCTTCCTCATCAGCATCTCCTTCACGACAGATTCAAGCTGCTCGACGCGACGCTCCAGATCTGCACGCTGCTTCCTCTCCCAGATCAAATAGGCGAGACTGACGACCGCGCTGATCGCCCAGACCTCAAACATTGTCACTACCATCTCTCCCTCTCCTTTCGTTAGTGTAGCGTGATAAGGTATACCAACTTACTCACTCCGAATCGCCACGTCAACCGTTATCTTCAAACGCTGCGCAGGATCAGATTCGTGTTGACTCCTGCATTCAACTCAGTTAAAATCACCGTGACCTCTCGACGGGTCCGGTTCTGGGGGGCCGGTTCTGATCGGCTTACTTCTCCCAGAGTATGCCGACAGGACTGGTCCCCCTTCCATTTGCTCACAGGGGAGACGAGAGAATGTTTGCACGAGGACAACTCATCGCGATCAACGACGCACTCAAGATCGCCATACAGCACGGATGCCCACGGCTCGGACTCATACAAGACGTCATCAAGCGCAACGACGAACACATCGACTACATGCACGAGGCGTGCGAAGGTCGGGGGTTCATCGTCGTCATTGACGGGAGTGGCGAGGAGGAGATGCAGCACTGCCCCCAGTGCTACGGACACGGAGTCAACCCGAAGTATCTCGACCCGACGTCTGGACTGATCGCCGTCAGGAAAAGATTCGCACCGGAGTCTGGAGCACTCGACCCTGTTTCACAGGACGACGACGATGGCAACGATCAAGAGTAACTACACCTCCGCAGCAGGCGCAGTGCCCAGTGCTGATGCGTGGAGCAAGCTGAAGGACCCCATCCTCAACTCACCACCGCTGCTCAACTCACTGAACGTGGACAAGACTGAAACAGTGGACCCGAAATCCCGACCACAGTTCTGGGACGACCCACTGGGACCGAACAATGGCAAAGCGCAAGACACACAACCCGACTGATCGACTCCGACATCTTGATCGCGTCGCCGACTACCGTGGTCAGGGCTACAGCATCTCGGAGATCGCCGCTCTCACTCAGAGGTCGCGTGGTCAGATCTGCAAAGACCTCAAGGCGTGCGATGCTTTCTACAAGAAGGCGATTGCCGACAAGCGTGAGGTGTTCCACCGCAACGCACTAGTCGGTCACGAACACATTCTGAAAGAGGCGTGGCGTTCGTTTCGTGCAAGCAAGCAACGGGTCACAGAGACGACGACCACGGATCCGAACACCGGCGAGGAGGTCGTCTCTGTCTCCGTTGAAGACGACGTCCTTCCGGGCGACCCTCGCTTTCTGCAAACTGGTCTACAGGCGTGGAAGGGGCTGCGCGACCTGATGGGTCTGGACGAACCGACGAAGACTGAGAACTCGACCACGGTGACCGTCGTGCGTGAAGACGACGAACTCAGCGACGACGACCTCAAGGAGATCATCAGTGGAAACTACACAGAGCAGGCGAATGGCCTACGCCTCGGAAGCGGCACGCTTGTCCCTTTCTCGACGCTCGGCGCGAACGGAACTGATCCCGTTCGTCGAGTGGACGATGCCGAACTACGAAACGGCACTGCACCATCGGATGATCGCGCAGCATCTGGAGAAGGTTGAACGTGGAGAGATCACAAGGCTCATCATTGAAGCACCTCCGCGACACGGCAAGAGCGAGCTATGCTCGAAGAGGTTCCCGGCGTGGTTCATCGGGCGCAACCCGGAGAAGCAGATCATATGTGCTTCTTACTCAGGTGACCTTGCCTCTGGCTTCGGACGAGATGTTCGGAACATTGTGGATAGCCAGAGGTATCGCGCCCTCTTCCCTTCCGTCTCACTTGCAGCAGACTCACAGGCGGCTTCTCGTTGGCACACTGAGCACGGAGGCGTTTACGTCTCAAGCGGCGTTGGCGGAACTATCGGCGGACGGGGTGCCGACCTCTTCGTCATCGACGACCCTATCCGTGGAAGAGAGGAAGCTGATTCTGAAACCATCAGAGACAAGCTGTGGGACTGGTATCGTTCCGTAGTCTACACTCGCCAGATGTTCGACGACCCGCGCATCGTTGTGATGACGACGCGATGGCACGAGGACGACCTCGTCGGTCGTCTCCTGTCTCTGGCTGACGACGGTGGTGATCAGTGGACACGACTGCAGCTTCCCGCAATCAAGCAGCACGACAACAGGCTCTACGCACTGTGGCCTGAGAAGTTTCCGCTCGACCGTCTCGAACAGATCAAGACGAACGTCGGGCCTCGTGAGTGGCGAGCACTCTATCAGCAGGAGCCGACACCAGATGAAGGTGCCTTCTTTCAGAAGGGTTGGTTCCGTCCGTATCACCGCGCTGATGCTCCCTCACGAGAGCGGCTCGCGATTTTTGGTAGTAGCGACTGGGCACTCACCGCAGACGGAGGTGACTACACAGTTCACTGCGTCTTTGGTGTCGATAATGCGAACGACGTCTGGCTCCTAGACTGGTATCGCGGTCAAGTCGAAGCACTTGAAGGGATGGAGCAGTGGCTGCTGATGGTCGCACGTTGGGAGCCGTTGCGTTGGTTCGACGAGTCGATCTCAATCACGAAGGCTGTCGGATCCTTGCGGCAGCGGATGAAGAGTGAGCACGGAATCAATGTCACCGAAGAACTCATTGTCCCTTCTCATGACAAGGCTACGCGTGCCCGTTCGATACAAGCCAGAGCGCAACAAGGTGCTGTTCATATCCCTTTCTACGAGCCGTGGAGCAGCGACCTTCTCGGAGAGCTTCTTAGCTTCCCGACTGGGAAGAACGACGACCAAGTTGACACCCTATCCCTTATCGGGCAGGGACTTGATCTCCTCCACGGCAAGATGACGCCGAAGCAGACGCAGCCTCTGGGACTCGGCGCACCGGAGCAGATCCTGAAGCTGCTTGAGGGACCGTCTAAGGGGCGATATGGAGATAAGGGGTCCAAGCTCCCTCGCCCAGTGTAACGGGCTGTCGTGGCTCTGGGAGCGCGATGACACGGTGAACTGGTGTCACTGGGTCCGGGAGCCGATCCAGTATGCGCCGGTTTCCATGAGCGTGAGCCTGACGACGCAGAACCCGCGACGCCTCGGAGTGCTGACCGGAGTGACTTGACAGGAATTCGATTCTACGCTAAAGTCATAACGTGCGAACCGGTGGACCCGTCGAGATTCACCTGACCACTGGGATTCGCAATGCGCGAGAAGACTCGACAGTATTGGCGCAAGACCATCGACGCGACGAAGACGTGGATGCAGCCGCACCACGATTCGTGGAACGAACTGCTCGAAGCGTATTCGATGGAGTATGGTGACGTCCGGGGAATCGACGAAGACGACGTCGTGAAGCTCTCACGCTTCGTCCCGAAGGTCCGCAAGATCATCGCAGCAACAGCCTACCACTACCCCAAGGTCTTCATCAAGACCGACAAGCCTCCCATCGATCCGCAGACAGGCGCACGCTTCGAGGACGTCGACGAAGCACTGCAGCGTGCAGCCAATCGCGGCATCAAGATTATGAACTGCAAGAACGAAGTGCATCAGGCGATCTTCGATGCGCTGTTCAAGTATCGCGGCTTCATCAAGCTCGGATACAATCCAGAGGGCGACGATGCCATCCCTCCCTACGTCAGCAACGACTACCTCGAACCCGACTTCACATACTGCCGTCACGTTCCATCTGAGAACCTCCTCGTGGATCCGATGGCATCGCCATCGAACATGGCGACGGCTCGCTACATCATCGAAGAGATGATGGTGCCGTTGGAGTTCGCGAAGAAGGACGAGCGGTTCGTTCACCGCAACAGGATGCGTCCGTTCGAGGGAGAGAAGAAGCAGGACCACCTGAAGCAGATGACAGAGCGCATCTCCCAGTCGAACAACGACGAGGAGAAGGAACGCCTGCGCGAGATCCTCGAACTCGGAGAGTATGTCCTGCTCCACGAGATTCACGACAGGATCCACCGCAAGCAGATCACGTTCGCCAACGATGTCGAGGAGCCGGTCGAGGACGTCGACCATCCCTACGCATTCAAAGGCAACGCGCTCTTCGAGGATGACCCTCTCGCAGTGCCCCCACGACAACTCTTCACAGGATTCGATGACGACGAGAGCGTGTCCGGGTTCCTCTGCGAGGGGGGCTTCTGCTATCACTCCTTCCGCTTCGACATCAGCGACAAGTTCTGGGGCGTGCCGATGATGGGCTACCAGAACGACCTGCAGAAGCTCGTGATCGAATCCCTCACGCGCAGCGTCGACATCGTCGGTCGAGGCAAGACCATCGTCACCGTCACCGAAGCAGAGGTCACCGCGAACCCGGACGTCGAAGACGAACTGGCGAACGCGAGCGACTTGTCGACCGTGAAGGTGTCGAGTCAGGATGGCGTGCAGGAGCGCGTGCTCGGCGTCGTCCCGCCAGAGCAGAAAGAGATCGAAGCTCGCGCACTGAGCTACGAAGCAGAGATGCTCGAAGTCGGTCAGGTTAACACGGAGACGGCGACGGAGGCGGCAGGATTCCAAGCCGACGCGCAACTCAATCGCGAGTGGATGCAGCAGGCGACACAGGGCTGCTATGAATACATCACGCGCTCAATGCTGTCGATCATCAGCGACCCGCGCTACACTCCAGAGAACTTCTTCGTCAACGTCGCGAAGGAGGGCGAGCCGCCGGTCGAGCAGAGCCTCGCGAACTGGTGGGCCGGCGGGAAGTATGAGGTCGAGGTCGAAGCCGGTTCGATGCAGATCCTCGTCGAGCAGCTACGCAAGAACGACACACTGGAGATGGCGAACTTCCTGTCCGGTCGTCCCGGCATCAACGAGCGCAAGCTCACGGAGATGATCGTCGACGCCTTCAACGTAAAGGACGCGCAGGATCTCTTTGACGACGAAGTGAACGCCGACGCCATCGCTGCTGCTGACCTTGAGTTCACCCAGATAATGGGAGGGCAGGCACCGCAGGTCACGCAGGGGATGGATCACCGAACCCATATCAACCGGCACAACGAACAGCGTGCTCAGCTTGAGCAGGCAGTGCAGAGCGGTCAGGTCGCGCCACAGATCCTGCAGGTTTTCGACCAACATGTCGCTCTCCACAATCAGGCACTCGAAGAGGGAGCGCAGCAGTTCGGCGCACCACAGGGACAGCAGGCAACGCCTGAGGGACCGCAGTCAATTCTAGGAGCCGTGAGCAGCGCAGGCCAAATGTTCGGCGAAGCTGTCAAGGCTACAGCCGCAGCACAAACTGGGAGAGGCTAACGAATGGCACACGATCCAAACAAGGGCACCGTCGACTGGATAGGTGAAGCGGAAGAGTCACTGAAGCACGTCGACCTCGACAGCGCGGAGGACGTCAACGCACTGAAGGCGCAGATGGAAGCGCAGATGGGAACGCCGCGACGTAAGCAGCAAGAGCTTGCTCAGCAGCAATTCAATCCTCCGCAGAATCCGTTTCCTGCGACGTCATCGGTAGGACTCAACGATGCAGTCGAAGAACTGCGAACGAAGATCAGCCTCATAAGCGACAAGGTGGATCTCATACTTCAACTCTTTGCAGCGAGGACACAGGATGCGGTCGCAGAAGACGAGTCAGCTACAGAAGGATCTGAAGACGTGCGAAATTCCGATTGACCCCTTCTCGAAGAACGGTCGGGAGTTTCACTCGGAGATGGTGGCGGTTCAGCTTCGCGGTCGCGACCAAGGTCGGCGAGCGAAGCGAGTGATCAAGCACTGGATGCGCAAGGGACTGGTGACGGTCAAGGTCGGTGTTGTTGCGGGTCGCCCAGTGAATATGTTCGCGGACATCCGTGGGACGTGGAGGACGATCTACTGTGCGCTATGATATGCAGTGCCTCGACTGTGGCAACGTCCACGAGGTGACGTGCTCCTACTCGAAGCTCGAAGCATCGAAGGTTCCGGGTCCGTGGAAGGTGCCGCGATACGAAGGTCCGTGTCCGAAGTGCGTCGCTTACTACGCAGAGATCGCAGGGTGCAAACCTGAGAACGTCGAGCACGTCTCCGTTCAGGTTCAGCACTACCCGATGAATCAAGAGCGCAACCATCTACACCCGTCGCACTCTGGGATGTATGGCAAGTTCCATCCCGGCTTCGGCTGCGTGGTCGAGGACTACGGTCACAAGCAGGAACTGCTGAAGCGTTACGACCTGAAGGAGTCGCACGACAAGGTCGACGGTGCGCCCGGAGGATGGGGCGACAGCGACGAGGGAACGAACTTCGACATCAACCGGCCAGACGAAGTCAAACGTGCTGCCAAGGCCGAAGCGTCACGCAAAGAGGCAGCACTCAACTCAATCGCTTGGAGGTGATCGACCTCAACGCAGTGACCATCGCGCTTGGACCTGCCGTTGCTGCGGCAGCAGCAGCAGACGCGAAGTAGACGAACAGCATCTTTTCACTTTAGCACAGGAGTCAATTGATGGAAGAGGGAACGGAAGAAGCACCGGTAGGACTGGTGGACGAAACACCTATCCCTGAGTCTGTCGAAAGCGGTGACGAATTCGCCTCAGATATGTGGCCCGACGCCGGTTCCGAAGACAACGATCAGGGAGAGGATTCGACAGCAGCCCCGGCACCTTCTGAAGCTCCGTCATTCGATCCGTCCAGTGTGAACCTTGCACGGACAACCGAAGACGAGGTGCCCGAAGAGTATCGTCCGATGTTCTCTGAGATGCAGAAGCAGTTCAAGGGACTGCAGACGACACTCAACGAACGCAACCGCGAATTCGAGGAGTTGAGCGCGCAGCAGGCACCGGCTCAGTCGCAGGAGCCGCCCCGACTCGCGCCTCAACCGAACCAAGATTCGAACTCGCTGCCGACCACGCAGCAGAATCCGTATCCGTTCCTCGAAGAACGAGTGCAGACAGCAATCAACAACGGACAGATCACCTACGAGCAGGCTGCGGGTGTTCGACAGGAGATGATCGATGGTGCTCAGCAGGTCGAGCAGATCGTCAACCATCTCTTCACTCCGTATCTGCCATACCTCAACGTCCTGCCGCAGATGGCGGACTACCTCGGCAACATGATCCAGTTGCAGCAGAACGAAGCAACAGCGACTATGGACTCAGACTTTGCAGAGGCATCCGCAGTCTACGGTGAAGCGGTCGAGGCGTGGAAGCCGATGATTCAAGCACTCGTCGGTCAGGTGAATCCCGTCACGAATCAGCCGTTCACGGTTGATACGGCGACGCAGCATCACCTCGGCATCACGGCAGTTCAGGCTGAAGAGCTTCGCGAGAAGCACAAAGCCGCAGTGAGCGGAGCGCGGAGGAAACTGGGCAAGCCCGGAGCACCGAAGGCACCAGTGGCTGCACCGAATGGTCGGCACCTAACTGAAGAGCAAGCTGATCGCCAGATGGCGCAAGCCGGTTGGGATCGGTAGTGAATAGGAGCCGCCACTAATGGCACCAACATCTCAGACAAGAAACTGGGATCTCGCTTGGACGACGTCGATGGACGTCCATCGCAAGCGGATCACCGACAACATTAACAACCAGAACACCACGCTCGAAGTGATGCGCGGCTCTGGTCGTGTTGAAGTTGATCGCGGTGGTAGGATCATCCGCGAGGATCTCTACTACGCCAATGGCACGATGGAGTGGATGTCCGGTCGACAGCCGGTCAGCACCGACGAGCCTGATGGCGTGACTGCCGCTTTCTACGAGACACGTTATGCGGTCGTTCCGCTCGTGGTCTCGTGGACGGAGCAGCAGGAAGCGCAGACGAAAGAGTCGGCGATGTCGCTTCTGGCGACGAAGACGATTCAGGCTCGCAACACCCTGCAGGCAGGCATCAACGCTGCTCTCTGGGCCGCGCAGTCTGACAAGTCGATGCTCGGCTTTCAGGATCTGATCGACTCGACTCCCGCAGTCGGGACGCTCGGTGGAATCAATCGTGCGAACGAGTCGTGGTGGAGGAACATCGCCGACACGACCTCGACGCCGAACTGGGACAACAAGACGGGCGACATCTACGACGGATTCTCGACGCTCTCGACGAACTACAATAACGCGAGCGACGGGAACGACGAGATCGACAACATCTTCATGGGGCTGACGCTCTATGGTGAGTCCCAGAACATCCTTGAGTCGACCGGCTACGCACGTCTCACCGCAGGCAAGGGTGGAACGTCGAAGGTCGACGCCGGTAAGCCTGCGTTCCGCAGTGCTGTGATCCACAAGGATCGTGACGTGCCTTCGGGTTCCGTCTACGGCATAAACTCGAAGTATTATAAGCTGAAAATTCAGCGCGGTGCCAACTTCGCGAAGACGGAGTTCGTGAAGGGTGATGCCGCCGGTCAGCTTGCGCGTGTCTCGTTTATGGTTGCCGGTCTGCAGCTTGTGACCAACAACCCACGCCGGGGCTTCGTGATTACGGGTATCACCTAAGATACGCTTGGGTGCATCTTTCATTTGCTGCGCTCGAATCAATTCTAGTGAAGAACAATTCGAGGCTCATTACACCATGAATCTTTCTCCTTTTGGTTCGAGCGCAGCGCAATTCTCCGGGTGGCTCGTGTGATCTCATCATTCACGCGAAGCGAGGAGAGAAGGGACAACAAATGGCTAAAGAGTTTGGCAATGGATACGATGGAAACCCGAAGCGGTATTTCGGGAACATCTCTCGTGGTTACAACCAGAAGCCTCTGGAGACATCCACGACGCAGAACGCGCCTCTGGGCGCAGTCCTTGAGTATCAGGACGGCACGCAGTTTCGGTATTCTCTCGCTGCCGCTGCCATCGACACGGCGAACCTGTGCGCTAGTGATGTCTTGACGGCATCCAATGCTGGCCCCGGCGTAGTCGCAACAGACAACGCACTGACCGCAGCCGCTGCTGGTGCGACAGAGGTGATTCTCACGAACGCTGTAGTTGGAAGCGCAGCAGCAAACGTCTTTGCTGGCGCAAAGCTTTTGATTGAAGATGACGCTGGTGAAGGTCACGCATATCCAATCATTGCAAGCACGGCGGCGGATTCAAACGCAGTGACGCTGACGATCCACCCAGACTTTCCTCTTGCGGTTGCGTTGACGACAGCTTCTGACATTCAGATCGTCCAGCACTCCTGCTTCGAGGTCATCACGGCAACTGCCGTGGGCGGGTCTGACACAAATGTCGTTGGAGTTACCCCTGTCGCTGTTGCTGACAACGAGTATTTCTGGATGCAGACAAAGGGTCTTGCCAGCGTAAAGTTCGACTCTGCTGTTTCGCTTGCTAACTCAGGCAACGTCGTCTTGTCAGATACCGCTGGGCAGGCGCAGCTTCAGGACGAAGTTGCAGACCAGTCCATTGGATACACATACAGTGTCGCTACGAGTGGTGCGCACGCTGGTGTATGGCTGAACTTGGGTTGGTAGTTCAAGTGTCGAAGAAAGAACGCAGAGCGACTTGGGAGGTCGCTCCCACGATGGTCGCTCTGCTAGTTTCTTGAGGACCGGAGGAAGGGGTAGGCTGGGAGTAGCTGTCGCGCCATCGGGAGAGATGCCGCGAGAACGTCAGCACCCGGAGGAACCTTCCTCCGGTCTTCACCACATCAAAGGCCCGACGCAAGTCGAACGCCTGAAAGGAACACAGATGGCAAAGGCACCAGTGAAACGATCAACGGCGAGTTCAGCACCGCAGTCGATGATCCTGCAGTTGAAGGAAGCATTCGACACCGGGACTGACGAAGAGAAGCAGGCGATGCGGGAGATGTTTCCCGGTATGCAGACGGCTGACCAGAAGGTCGTCGTCGACCGAACGAACTTGTCTCTCGACGAGCAGCTTCATATCGCTCGCTCCCAGACGAACAAGAAGCAAGGCACGACCTCTGCGCAGATGATCGTAATGACGCAGGGCAGCGTGACGCATCCTGATGGATGGGAGCCACGTCCGCCAGAGCACGTCACAGAGATTGGCGAAGAGGCAGAGAAGCTCTGGCTCCTGAGATGGCATCAGGGCAAAGCCGGTGGATCGATGGAGATGTTCCGACGTGAACTCGGAAGCGGAAACGCCGACATCGGTGAGAGCGTGATCGAAAACCTCGAAGCGAATGCCGACGCAATCCCGGTCGGTGGTGACGGTGCGCCGGTTCTTCAGGAAGCAGGCAGCTACCTGTCGATGGAGAACGAGAGCGGACCATCTGAGTGATGGTAGACCGTGAGACACAGGATGCGATTGACCGCGCTGTCGATGGAGTCAGGGACCAGTTCCTTGTGCTCCTTCGGCAGGTGTCGGTCAGCCGCTTTGACGAGCCGGTTCACGCACCGGCGTTTGTAGGCATCGGCGACCTCTTGACGCACGGTGCCGTTCGCATTTCAGAGTCGTCGACACCGGACGACCCTGCGTCGGGCGAGGGCGTGATCTACATCAACTCGTCGACCGGCGACCTGATGGCGAAGCTCAACTTCGGTGGAACGGTGAAGACCGGGACAATCCTAGACTGGAGCGCACTGTAGATGCCAGAAGGAATCGGATACAGCCCCCTGAACAAATTGAGTGCTGCGCAGCGTCGAAGACGTGTTGGATTGCGTTTGGATGATCTCGACCTTGAGTCGATGATCGCAGAACCCGACGCGACAATGGTCCCTTCGGATATGAGAACCGAAGGTGCGAAGCAGCACGACGCGCAACTCGCTCAGATCGAATCTGAGGTGCGTAGAGCGCAGTTCCCGACAGCCCAGTCGATGATCCCCGGCAAGCAGATGTTCGGCCAGACGTCCAAGGAGAGCGGCGACATCGCACGTTCTATGCTGCCCTACTTCGGAGGGGCGGAGGACGCACAGGCCATCGCGCAGTCGGAGACGCCAACCGAACTCGCGATCAACACCGGACTCGGCGCACTGGGTCAGCTTGGACCCCTCGGCAAGGGCATCTCGACGGCTGCGCCGATGCTAGGTATGGCACTCGGACCTGTGGCTACGAACATATGGAAGCAAGGGGAGAGGGTATTCGGCGGAGCAGGCGCGTCTTCGCTGTTCGGGAATACGCCACGTTCGCCCACGGTTCGAGCGGACGAGATGTCTGCTGCGATGGAGGCACTGGGTCGGTCGGGCGTCGATGACAAGAACGCTCGCTCGCTCGTGCTTGGTCTGGGTCCAGAGAACGCGACGAACCTCGCAACCCGAATCGGCGAGCGCATCAGGAGAAAGCAGGCGCAGGGGTCTCTCTATCGTGGTCAGAGCGAGTTCGGTGAGGAGATCTACACAGCACCGATGGAAGGTGACCTCCTGAACCTGCCGCACGGAACGGTCGAGGATGCTTACGAGCTTGCAATCCTGAACGCTCGCGCTGACGGACGCAAGTGGCCGACGAACGAAGAGATCGCAGGCTTCATCGATATCGTGACACGTCAGGGGCGCGGCAGGGACGAAAGCGGACTGTCGGCACAGACTCGGCGGCTCCTCATAAAGGGGACCGAAGTTCCGATCAGTCAGCAGCCCGTCCTTCGGTCTGGGCAGAGCGACCTCTACAACGAACAGGGATTCGCGAACTTCGGACCCGGACCACGAGCGCGAACGAAGTCAGGAGTGCCGAAGGGAACGACCGCACAGGTCGGCGACCGCTTGTCGATTGAAGACACGGCAGACTTCCTCGAAGACACGATCAGGAATGCATCCGCCGAAGACCTCCAGTGGTATCGGTTCTTCAGTCAGGATGTCGGCGACATCATCGGCAGGCAGCACACGCCAGAGTTCGGCGCGGTGTTCGCGATCCTGTCGCCGCAGTCTCCGGTCGAGACGAACTTGCGCGATGCAGTAGAGACAATGATCTGGGTTCGCGAGTATGTGGACAAGGTCGGTGCGCAGAACGTCACTCGCGCAGGGTTCATCAGAGACTACCGTCGCGCATTCCGCGAGGAAGGCGAAGAGGGATTCAAGGGAATGATGGGTGCGCCCCTCGCCGACAGAGCGAAGGCGAATCCCATCGACGCTCCGCGACCAGAGAAGGGCAGGCTCGCCGGTCGCAAGATCGGGACAGCGTTCGAGTCTGCCGATGGCGAGCGTCTGCAAAAAGCAAAGTCACCGGACGAAGCGATTGGCAAGCTCGCCGACTTCTACCTCGAAGGCGTGATGAAGGGTGACCTGAAGACGCGCACGTTCGCGCTCAGCGTTCACGAGAAAGAGCGGCTCGGCTCGATTGCCGGGACGGTGAACGACGTGATGATCGCGCAGTTCTTCGACATCGGCGACGTGTTCGGCTCGGAGTCGGTCAGCAAGGCGACAGGCTTCGTCCTGCCGCAGTCGGCGCAGGCGTATCGTGCAGCGCAAGCTCACCTTGCTCTCGCCGCTCAGGAGGTTTCTGATCGGTTGGGCACCAAGGTGACACCGGACGAGATTCAGGCAATCGCGTGGGCAGTCATCAAGCGAGGCGAGTCGCCGCAGACCGGTCGTGCCGGTCAGCAAATCTTCCAACCGCGTGATCCTGCGATCCTCGGTTCAGGTTTCCGCGAACTGAATCCGGGCGTGACTCCGGGCACACTGGAGTCGGCGAAGATGTTCAGCAGGAACGCCATTGACAGGTATCGCGCACTCGGCATTCAGGATCACCAGACACTGATCCCGACCGACGACGCAGGACGGATGGTCACCGAAACTCCTCCGGGTGGATTCCCGGCAACGGCTGAGACGTTCGAGCAGTATGCGACGGACCAGACGTTCGGAGCGAACCCAATAAGGAAACTGGCGGGAAAAGGTAAAGCCGCACAAGGTGCGGCGACTCATCCTGCGATCAGCGAAGCAGTCGAGCAGTGGGGCGCGACATCAAAAGCTCCGCCGCGATCATACCTGCTCCCTGACGGACGTTACCTCCACCTCGGCGGAGGTGGTCACGAGGATGTGTTCACGCTTCCGTCTATGAGTGGCCGACACCCAGATTCGACTGCCGACTTCATTCAGAGCACTGGATCGATTCGGGCAACGATTGAGGATGACTTCGCGCACTTCGAGATCCCGCCGCGAGCGATGCTCACGCCGAAGCAGATGCAGCAGATCGTTCGTCAGGCAAGAGGGAAGGATGTCCACTTCAATGTCGACAGAAAGCCCGGAGGAGAGGTGGGCGAGATGGCCGACTTCGACGAGTTCGCAACTGCCAGTGACATTATGAACTTCCTGAAGGGGAAACGATGACACTACTCGCATCACTGAAAGAGTCTCTCGAGGATGCCGGTCTGAATCCTTCGACGTCGGCTTACCAGACCTACGCGCTGAACTTCTGGAACAGGGCGAAGGACGACCTCTCTTCGCGCAACCGGTGGACGTGGCTGCGGACGAAGAGCAGCACCTTCGACACTGTCGCCTCCCAGAGGAACTACTCGCTCGCGAGCGACGTGCTCTACCCTATCGCGTTTTATCACAAGGACGACGACTTCCGGGTTCGCGTGGTCACGCCAGAGCACACATACGAGATTGATCCGGGCGACGACACGACAGGTCGCGGTGACGCTGTCGCCATCGCGGGACTCGACTCGTCGGGGAATTGGGAGATCGAATTCTCGAACATCCCAGACACGGCCGGCGACACCTACTTCTACTCGTATCAGGCGAGGATCGCGAACAAGACGTCAAGCAACTACAACACGTCGCTTGACTCAGAGTTCCCGCTCCACATTCAGCAGACGCTCGGCCACTACGTGACGTCGAGACTGATGGTCCTGTTCGGCGGACACGACGTCGACAGCGAGAAAGAGATGGAGATGTATGAGAAGCGCATCGCGATGGCAATGAAGAACCAAGCGAACCTGAAGGGCAATCAGAGGACACGGATGATCCGTCGCAACTCAAAGATGTCACCGGCACCGACGCCGGTGGTTAACTGGCCGATCTCAAGCTGATGGCAAAGAACGTAGAGCCACATCTACTGGGGCCGTGGTATGGCGGAGTCGACTACTCGAAGCCTGCCGAAGAGCTACGACCAGATCAACTCTTCTCAATGCAGAACACCTTCGTTGGTCAGGGCGGCGAGGTCACTCAGCGAGATGGGTTCGAGAGGTTGGTCGCAACTTCGCTGGGTGCGTCCGCCGGTGTCACCGCAGTCGGCAAACAGAAATTCAGTTCTACGTCGAACAAAGAATATGTAATTGCCGGGGGTGCTCTCTACGAGCTTATGTCGGGAACGTGGACCGACCGTGTTCCGAGTTCGGGCGTCACGATCTCCGACGACGACACTTTTCCGTGGTCGCTCGTGAACGCCAACGGCACGCTCTGCGGTCACAACGGGAAGACCGGCGACACGATCATCAAGTGGGCAGCGTCGGGCGCGGACTGCGCTGCGCTGTCGATGGGTTCGAGCAGCGTGACGCGGGCGAAGCACTGGGAGTGGTGGGACGGTCGCCTCTGGTGCGGCAACAGCAACCAAGGGAACGATCAGGTCAACTACTCTGGCGACACCAACATCGAAACGTGGGGAGCCAATGACCTGTTCTTTATCGGCGAAGAGCTTACGGGAGTCAAAGCATTCGGACGAAGAGCACTCGCTCTTCATGGCGAGAATGGGATCACCCTGCTCCGTAGCACAGGTAGTGCAAGCATCCCCTACTCCAAGGATGGAGTTTCAGCAAGAGGGACGGTTTCTCATCGGAGTATCGTTGCTGTTCGAGGTCAGCAGAGTGCGAACCTGCAGTTGTTCGTGAGGGAGGATGGCATCTACGCCTTCAACGGCGGAGAGGCGGAGAAGATCTCGCAGCCCCTCGACGGTGACCGCTTCTGGAAGAACGTGAACCACGATGCTCTCGACACTGGCAGCTTCGCCATCGCGCACGGAGAGAAGGACGAGGCGTGGTTCTTCATCCCATACGGATCCGGGCAGACCATCGCGAACCGCATCGTCGTCTACGACTACGTTCGGAACATCTGGTTCGGACCTTACCTCAGTGCCGCAGCGACAAGCGAGTGGTTGACCGGCGGGATCGTCGGCAGGACCCCTCACGCCGGTGGTGCTGACGGATACATCCTGAAGCTCGACGACACAGAGAGGACGAACGACGAGGACAACTCCGCCATCGTCGCAGAGATGGTGACCGGCGCACCTCCGCCGCTCGGCATGGACTATACGAACCGGTGGATGTATGCACTCCACGCCTTCGACGTTCAGGGAGACTACGACGTCACCGTGTCTCACTTCGGGCAGAGGATCCCAAGCGAGACAGTCATCGTCCCACAGGGCGGAGGATACGACGCCATTGAGGCGGGGTTCGAGATTGAGTCGTCGAAGATCGCAGGCGAAGATCTGATGGCGACGGTTGGAACGAAGCTCAGTGGATACGACAGCAGCATCCAGATGAAGTATGTGAATACTGGCGCAAGCGAAACCTACACGATGCGTCGCACCGCAGTGATGTATAAACCTAAGGGTCGTTTAACACTCAGAGGACCGGGAGTAATCTGATGGCATTCACAGGCGCACAGCGCGATGCATTCTATGGGCGTGTCAAGAAGGAGCGGGGTGCCGACTTCTTCAACCAGAACCGCAAGGGAATCACCGGTCTGCTTCGTCAGCACGGTGGTGCTGACATGAACAAGCTGATGGGCGGACTCAACAGCCTTCCCCAGTCTGGTCCTGCGGCAACGGTGCAGACGAGCGGGAACAGGCAGGCACTGTCAAGGCCAAACTTGGCTCGGCAGAATCAGCAGTCGACATCTCCGACGCAGCCGGTGGTCCCAGAGTCTCACGCTGCGAGCCTCGGCGACTTCCAGTCGTCGTTCAATGCGACTCAGGGTCAGCAGAACTACAACCCGCAGTGGGACTACAACAAAGATGGCGTGATCAATTTCACGGACTTCCAGCGGTATCGCGAGAACCCACAGGGAGTGCAGCCCGATCCTGTTGTGGATCCTCCGGGTCCGACGAGTCCGGTCCAGCCGACGGGTCCGACGAATCCGGTCCAGCCGACGGGTCCGACGAATCCTTCGCCCACGGTGCAGCCCGTCGTCGCTCCTCCGACTCCGACGACTCTCGATATGAACGTCGTGAAGCACGAGAACGCATTCACGAGACCGCTCGAAAATCTCGGCCAGCAGCAGGCGAACCTCGCGAACCGGTTCGACAATCTGTCGGCGACACTCCTGAAGCTGCAGGAGGAACGCAACAGACCGGACGTAGACATAAATGCACTTCTGCAGGGATTCCAGAACACACTGAGCGATGCGAACAAGCCATACATCGATCAGCTTGAGCAGCATCGTCTCGCCCAGAATCAGTTCATCAACGACTTCCAAGCGAGGCAGCAGCAGCGCGAAGGTCAGTTGAACACAGAAGCGCAGAACGAGCGCGCGAGGAATCAGGCACTGAACCAACAGCTTGAGCAGCACCTCGCCCAGAGGTTCGCGCAGCAGGGTCAGCCCGACGCAGTTACGCAGGCGGAACTTCTTCGCCTCGGAACGCAGAAGGGCGACGCAGAGGCTGCGCTCACGCAGAGGCTGAAGAGCCTCGGTGTCCTTCGCGGATCCGGTGCGCCCATCGACCGCTTCGGTGAACTGGAGGGAGGGTTCGCTCAGGCAGAGGCAGACATCCGTGGTCAGGGTCAGCTTCGAGACGAACGCGCCTTCGACGCCGGTCGTCAGCTTCTCGGAGACAGGCGTGCGACTCGTGCGGACGAGGCGAGAATCAGAGAGGCTGCGCTCGGTCGTGGCGTGCAGGAGATGGGACTCGGACTCAACGCGAATCAGCAGCTACAGAACCAAGTGTCCCAGAGCCGTCAGCAGGCACTGCAGGGTCTGACGAACATCGGTGCGCAGCTTGGGAACATCGGCGGACAGGACACGCTGGAGAACGTCTTCGGGTCGGCGGACAGGTCGGGCCAGTTCAACGGTGCGGACACGCTCGACCAACAGCGAGTGAGCAATGCGCTCAACCTTGGTCAGCAGCAGATCGACACGACACGTCGCGGTCAGGACATCAACCAGAGTAACTTCATAGGCCAGCATACGGGACGCTTCGGCGACCAGAACACCGTCGCTCGTGACCGTCTCGACATGGAGCAGGCAGCAGGCATCGCCGGTGGAGGACTCGACATCCTGTCGCGACTCGGAGTCATCGGTGGACCTGACGGGCAGAACCCCGGTCTGAACCTCGGCAACGTTCCCGGACTAAATCAGGTGCGTCAGGGGCTGTCGAACATTCCGGGTCTGGGGTTCATCGCGCCACGGTCTGACGTCGGCAGCTTCGCGTCGAACTTCCCCGGAGCAGAGGCACTGCTCAACCTTCCGGGCATACCCGGAGTTGGCGGAGGAGTGTCGGGTGGGTTGACGAACCTTGGAACTGGAGTGGGCGGGTCACCGTTCGGTCCCGGCAACTTCGCGACTCAGGGTCCGGGCAGTCTTGCGAATTTCGGTGGCGGGAGTAGCGGTGCCGGTGGTCTAGGGTCCGCTGCTTCCGGTGGTGCTTCTGGCCTGACGAACGCAGCGTCGGCGACAACGCACGGTCCACTGAACCTCTCACAGGGAGCACTGCAGCAGGCAGGACTCGCGATGGGTGCCGGTCAGCTTGGCAACTACGCCTTCGACCAGTTGGGTCTGGAGTCGCTCGGCAACGCATCGAAGTGGGCGGGACGGGGTGCCGCACTGGGCAGCGTCGTTCCGGGTCTGGGAACGCTCGCCGGTGGACTTGCCGGTGGTGCGTTCGGGTTGGCGACCGGTCTGCTCGGCGGAGGAACCGATCCTGCGTCGATGGACAACAACCAGTTGTTGCGACAGATCCACAGGGCGAACCAAGGTCAGGGTCCGCGAGCGCGAGGGATCAATGCTCCCCTCGTCGCTGAGCTTGCGCGTCGCGGTGTCACCGACATCCCGGCAGCACTCGCCGCACTCGCCAACACTGAAAGACGGTTTGCGTCGAATCCCGGAGATCTGGAGATGATGGGGCAGGAGACAGCGTAACACTTTCTGAATCCTACGCAGGAGTGAGAAGATGGCACTGGGCGGAATCCTAAGAGCACTGACACCAAGCAAGGCCACACTCGCAGGCGCGGGTATGGCTGCGTCCGACTTCATCGAAGAAGAGCGGAAGCGTGGAGAGACGATGGCGACAAAGCAGTTCGTCGCCGCACTCCAACGTGCGCAGGCATCGGGCGACCAGAACGAAGTGAGGAACGTGCTCAGCGATCCCACGTTCAACAACGTCGACCCGGAGGTCAGGCAGCGTGCGATGTCGCAGCTACAGGACTCCGTTCAGGCGGGTCAGGCTCGCGAACTCAGACTGCAGGGACTCGAAGCCCAGAGGGAGCGGGCGCACGCAGACACGCTCCTCGAAGCCGACAAGCTGAAGGCGGAAGGCTTCAACGTCGAGATCGCAAACGAAGACACCGGTCTTCCATCCGGTCGTCCCGCTATCGGCACGCCACGCGCAGGCATCCGAATCCTCGGCAAGGGTCCGAACCTCAAGGCACTCGAAGAAGCCGAACTCGCGAACAAGGAGGCGCAGGCTGCGCTTACTGCGCAGAACGTCAAGTTGCGCGAGAAGCAGAACGAAGAACTGCAGCGTGAACTCGACGAGATCGATCAGCGAGCAGAGAACGATGCACGACACCTTCGGGCCATCGCTCGTGACCGTGGGGCACTCGACTTCCTGCGACCAGAGACGAAGGAGCGGCTGATGCCGCACCTTGTCGAGATGGGCGTGAGCTTGACGAAGCCGCGCAGGATGCCACAGGCGTTCGTGAAGCAGATCGCCGAATACAACTCGGCCATCGAAGAGTTGAAGGCACTCGACGCGACGCTGAAGAAGTTCGGAGGAACGCACCCAGTCACCGGTGCGTGGAGTTGGATTCCCGGCACGCAAGAGCAGAAAGCACTCGCTGCGATCAATAGGTCGCGCCAGAGGATCGGTAAGACGCTCGAAGGTGGTGTGCTTCGGAAAGAGGACGAGGAGAAATACAAGAAGATCCTCCCGACCGTGTTCGACGCAAACAACATCGCACAGTTCAAGATCGACGAGATGATGGCGACGCTCATCCGCGACAAGGAGATCCTGATGCAGACGTGGCAGGAGCTTGGCGCGGGTGCAGGCGAAGACCCTGAACTCAACGCGCTGATCGAAGAGAAGGCTGCGCTGATGGGACTCTATCGACCGGAGAACTTCTAATGGCAGGGATGACCGAAGAGCAGAGACAGAAGCGTCTCGCCGAACTCGACTTGCTGATCGGCAACCGACGAAAGCAGTTGCAGATTCAGACAGCGCAGCCAGTGACGTCGGGCGTACTCCCAACGACACCGACTCCGCCGAACGAGTCGCCAGTTGGATTTGGGACACGAGCGGCTGCTTCGTTTCTGCGGGGCGACCAGAGGGACAGGTATCTGCAACGGAACCTCCCGGAAGGATATACGCTCGACGAAGGAGGGCAGACAGCAACAGGTCCACAAGGGCGGACGCACCCTATTGACCCGTCCGGGTTCGACATCGGCGACTTCGCCGATGTCGTCGGAGACGTCCCTGAGATCGGTCTGGGGGCCTTCGGCGGAACGACCGGGACGCTCGCCGGTCTTCCTGCCGGTGGTCCCATTGGTGGTGCTGCGATGGGGATGATGGGTGCTGCGACAGGGTCCGCGACGGGCAGCGCGATTCGACAGGGGATCGGGCAGATGATCGAACCGGCTCCCTTCGACTACGGCTCTGTAGGCGACGCTGCGCTGGAGGGTGGAGCCGGTGAGGGTGTAGGTCCAGTTGCCGCGAAGGTCGGCGCAGAAGGTCTGGGGCTTGGCCTGAGAGGTCTTCGTCGTATGACCGGCGGACACCAACTCAGCGACATCGGGCAGCAGGCAGTGACCGATGCTCAGCGTCTCGGCATCCCAGAGCATCAGCTACCCATCGGCACAACGACCGACTCTCGGTTGACACTGGGACTCGACTCAATGCTTCGACGCTCGCCGATCACCGGCAGGATGTTCGACGAGGGCAACCAAGCTCTCCATACGTCGATGAAAGAGGGGCTGCATGGTGTCCGACGCAGAGTCGGAGGAGACATCGCCGACAACGCTGTCCTCGAATCGGGAATCGAACCGGCCATCATTCGTGACGGGCTGATCGTGAACCACGCACAGCAGACTCGCGCAATCGATCAGGCACTGGACGTCGCGCACGAGCAGTTCACTAACGCAGTCGGTCGTCCATTGAACCAGATACAGATTCCTACTCCTGCGCTAGAAGCAATTCGTGATGAAGCGGCTCGCGACCTCGCGTCGCAACCGGCACTCTCGCAGCTTCCAGAGTTCGGGGCGATGAAGAGGTTCTTCGCCGGTGCCCAGTTCGACAACCTAGACCAAGTGATGGATCTTCGACGCATCGCGGGTCAGATGATTGAGAACCCGTCGACGGCAGACACCGGTCGCCGACTCTACGCTGCAGTGCTCGACGACCTTGAGCACGGACTGCTGTCCGAACTCTCCCTGCTCAAGGGGTCAACTGCGGTGACGTCTTACAAGAAGATGCTGAACACCGCACGTCGACAGTTCGAGGTCGGGCAGTCGACACTGGTGAAGCGTCTGTTCCCGAATGGCGAGCCAAACGTGTTCGTCCTCGCCGAAGTCGCCGAACGGATCTCCGGGTCGGGCGTAGGCGTCGACGACATCAAGCTCCTGAAGGAGAGGCTCGGACTCGGAGCGCAGGGGCAGACCGGCATCGACATGGCGAACCGACTCAAGGTCGGTCGTGAGCGAGTGCCTCTCCCGAAGACAGAGAAGGGTGAATTCCTGTTCGACCAGATCAAGCAGTTGTATCTCGACAACCTCCTCGCTCGTCACGCGACGGGTGACACCGGCGAACTGAAGACAGCCGGTCGGCAGTTCTACAATACGCTGTTCGGAACTCCGAAGGCGATGTCGGTGAGCTTGGAGATCTTCGGCGACGCAACGGAAGACGTGCGAGCATTCGCGAACCTCCTGCGTGACGTCGGGGTGTCTGAGAGGTTCTTCGCCGGTTCGCCGACAGCACCGCTCACGGAGATGCGCGAACTCATCTCTGTTCCGGGTGCCGTGGGTGCAGCGAGTCGTATCGGCGTCGCGAGACAGTTCGTCTCGCCGCACCTCGGAGGTGAGGGTGCGATGGTCGGTCGAGAGTTCTTCCAACGTGGTGAGCTACCAGATCTTCAGGCGTGGCTGCACCGGCATCGCAAACTCGCAGCGGCGACGCGAGTCACATCTCAAACAGCAGTGAGAGCGGAGGAATTTGATGGGAGCCGTTAGTCAGCTTTACACGTTCGTTGCCGGTGCCGTTCCCACGGCAGCGCAGTGGAACTCAGACCCTACCCAACTCTATGCACTGGTCAGCGGTCAGATCGACGAGGCGAATGTAGACAATGCTGGGTCGGACGGAATAGTTGGGATGTCGGTTGCCCAGACGGTTGCTGGAGGAAATCCGATAACGGGCGCAAAGGATTTTACTGCTGCGGTAAACCTAAACGGCGGGACCGTGTTCAACGAAGCTTCGGCGGACGTTGACTTTCGAATCGAATCGAACGGCTTGGCCTATGCGGCATACGTAGACGGCGCAAAAGACGCCGTCGTTTTTGGTGCCAACACTGATGTCAGCTCCGCCGACTCTCCGTTCTTGATTGACTACGCCGCACGAACCGCGTCGGCCACTGTGAATTTTTCTCGGTTTAAGGTTGGCGGGACAAATGCCGTCACTATCCCGTCTGGGACAACGGCACTGGCTGTGGGGGCGCACTTCGCAGAGCCGAACTTTACTGCCACGGGAACGATCACATCAGCGGCAACGGTTTATGTTGCGGCGGCCCCGACTGAAGGCGGAACAAACAACTATGCATTGTGGGTAGATGCAGGTGCTACCCAGTTGGATGGTAGCGTGACTTCTGGTGGTGTTTTGTCAGTAGATGACACGACTGAATCTACGAGCACCACTACAGGGTCAATTCATACTGATGGTGGTCTAGGTGTCGTTGGTGACATCTATGCTGGCGATGATGTTTTTCTTTCCTCTGGTGCGGTTCTGAATTTCCACGCTGGAGATGTCACGCTCACGCACTCGGCGAATACCCTGACAGTTGCTGGCGGGACATTGGCAACCGCCGCCCTTACTGCATCGGGGACACTCACGGCAAACTCTGATGTAGTAGTCAACGACGACAGCAACAATCGACTGCTGTTGCTCGACAATGATGGTACTGGCACCGCACTTGAAATTACCCAAGACGCTGTTGCGGCATCTACGGATTACGCCCTGCACGTTCACTCGACGGTGGCGCAGACTAGTGGAGAACTAGTCTGGATCGACCACGATCACGACTCGTCTACGTCAGACGTTATGCGGTTGCGGAATCAGGGGAGCGGACACACCGCATACATCACGCAAAACGGAGTTTTGGCGTCGAACAAATACGGCCTAAGCGTATACAGCGATGCCGAGCAGACAAACGAGGGGCTTGCTCATTTCAAGCTGGACAATGCATCGAGCAACAAGCCCGTCATTGAGGTGATTCAGGACGGTTCTGGCCCAGCGATCCAAGTTGCGCAGAATACGCACAGCCGGCCAATTATTTTAGTGGAGTCTGCGACTGCGTCAGGAGGAACAGCGGCCGCTGGAGCGGCGTTCCACTCGGGCTACATAGAGAGCATCGGGGCAAATAGTACAGCCACGATCTGGAGCGGATGGAATATTCAGAGCGGGTTCATGATCCTCTGTATTTATGACGGAAACAGTGGTGCTAATTCTACCGCACTGATCGAATTTTCCACGCACTCGTCGGCGTACGAGGGAACGATTATGAGTCAGTCGGGCGATGATACTATTGCCATTACTACCTCTGACGTGTCGGGGTCTACGGGAACGTCAGGTCAGTTCACTGTCAGCATTCGGGCTGGCATCATCGAAGTCGAAAACCGTC